>Ga0114964_10000503_pt1 | contig 30140 bp, 17 predicted proteins | sample C_131016_MF_Meta_FD_92638 | JGI IMG/M metagenome (GOLD analysis project Ga0114964, IMG submission 92638) | Freshwater microbial communities from Lake Croche, Canada to study carbon cycling - C_131016_MF_MetaG | ecosystem: Environmental > Aquatic > Freshwater > Lake | place: Lake Croche, Canada...
CCGCCTTTGATTTTATCCAGCTCGCTGGTCTTTTTTACCATGACCAGCAAGATAATATCTATAGCTGGACTTTTATTCCTATCGACGTCCCAGAGGAGCTGGATCCTGTGACGAGATCTATGGCCCCGCGTCTTCTTTCACTTCTTCCAAACACTACAGCTAAAGCTCAGATTTTTTCTTTCTAATTGTTTGCATTGTACATCAAATTAACATAGCAAGTCATCTAATTTGATGTTAGCATTATTTAAGTCTATCCTGCTGACAGAGACAAGCATGTCGCGAACGATAGACAGTCGCTGAATAGGACATTGAATACTGCTGAATGCGAATGAAGTTTGCATCAAGTCACGCAGAAGGGCGGACTCGTCCGACGGCAGAAGAACTTCATATGTTTGTGATACGATGGTTGGAGGTGCGCTGGTGGGACGCGGCAGCGATGGCGTCGAGGTGTGCGAGAGCCAAAGCGCAGCCGTTTCGTATGCGGACAATCCCAGCGCTTCTCCTCCGTACGAGTCACACCAAGCGGTGTATGCTTTTGCGTGTTGTATAGTTTCATCGAAATATCCCACATCGAATGAGAAAGTGAGGTCAGAGGCATGCAGTGGGGTGTTCTTCAGTCGGAAGCTTACTAGCTGCAGTTGCTGGACAAATCTCTCTTTCAGTTTTAATTGTCTCTTTGGCTTTAATAACTCCGTCTTTTTGTCTGTCATAGATTTTCGCAGCCGACATCCATACACAGAGAAAACGTCAAGCGCGGAGCTGGGGGGAAGATTGCGTGTGCCACCTAGGATTTGTAATGTCCCTGTCCTCCGATCGAAGATGATCTCTGGGGATTCGGAGGTTATGAGACATTGGAGCGCCGCTAGCATTTTGACACATAATATACGCAGTGCTGTGGAGCGTGACTCAGCTAGCTTTCCTAGAAACTCATTATTAGACCACGAATCCTCCGGGGCTGACGGAGCGATGCACGATGGAGGGAGATCCATGATAAAATGGTAGAACTAACGTTACCATTTTCCTCGTTGACCGATAACGTTATAATGTCGTTAGACGGGAAAAAGGAACAGCAATCTTATCTGGGAGATTTAGCATCGTCGCTAAATAATCAACAAATTCCCAGGGATATAGATCAATCACAGGAAACCAATTGGAGACGACAAACTGGGGATTATGCTTATCGCACCCACGCGAAGGACATCAGTGAGGAAGCTGTGACTCAGATTCAAAATATCCTAAATGCTCTACACCAACTTACTACAGGGAAACAGGGGAATACACTCGATGTGCTGATGCAAACGTTTTTAGGTACTCGACCGTTTCGGAAGGGAAAAGGGCACAGCATTGCTTCAAATTTTGGGTACGCGCTGGGAGATCACCCCATTTTGGATCCAGTAAAGGCAGGTATTAATACTGCTACTCAAGCTGCACGTTATGCTCAAATGCCAGCCCGCTTATCAATATTGCGTGATTTGGTAGTCCCAGGTAACCCAGAAAAACGTCGGAAAGCGGCTGGACGACTCTTTAACGATGTCATCGGACATATTCCTGACGAAAACACGCGACGAGTGGTTGGACATTTATCAAACCGCTTTGTTGATGCGCTGGATGCTGTAGACGCTGATGATCCACAGTACGCTGAAAACGTCGCAAGACGATTTGGCCAATCTATAGTGAAGGACGGTGTGGATCATTTGCTGGATCGATTCGGTGATCATATGACTCCAGAAGAGAAAACTCTTATTTCTCATTTGACACAAAACCCAAAGGCTGACAGCCCAGAAACACAAAGGATTGTTACCGAAGCTGCGCTCTCTCGATCAGGCGAGGCCGCTCGGGAAGTTTTAAGTCGGATACCGAGCATACCGCAGGCAGCAAAAATCGGAGGCCGTCTACATGAGGCTCATGAAATTTATAAGGAGACCAAGCAGACCTATGACCTGCTAGAACACGCGGTAAGGGATGCTACTGAGGTTAATGATGCCACTGATCCTTTGGACGCGATAGAGCGGGCAGATAGGACACTCTCTGTCATTCAGGATCACCCTCGGCTACAAGGGCAAGATAAGATCCTGCGTTCCGTGGTAGAAGCACGAAGTCGACTTGAAGTAATGAGAAAGGAGATCGTTGATCGTCGCCAAAAGAAGCAATCGGACCTTCCATGGCGAGACCGTTTTCAACAGCATTTCAAACAGTTACAGACTTCATATCGAGAACCCTTGGAGCATCGAGGAAAACAATATCTGAAGAGAAAAATCGATGACGAAGTTAAGCGAGTCTTTCCGTCAAGTGCTGACACCATTTCCCAAGAGGCTGCGGAGGTAACCGATCTTCTCTACAAGCATCACGCTGGTACGCTTCGTCCGGAAGATTTGGAGGATTATTTAGAAAGGAAATATACGAAATATGGAACACAGCTACCAAAAGAGCTTCGAGAGGCCATTCATGCAGCACGGCAGACCTATAAGCACGGACCGGAGCATGTGGCGCTTACATATGCGACCGAGGCACTAAAGAGAAGATTTCCGAACGACCCCATCGTTCAAGAGGAGGTAGACCGACTTGTTAGGTCATATCAGTCCGAAACTCCTGAAAAGTTTTACGAGCATGTTCGAGACCTTACTCATAAATATGAGGCTTCACATCCTGTCGTACACTTGGCCCATTTGGTAAATCAGTTTGATACAGAGTATACTAAAGATAGATATATGCGCCAACACCCTGAGGCTGATCAGGCAAGTCTACAGCTCGCGCGCCAGATTCATGAGGCAAGAGTCTCAGGACGCATTAACAGAAGGGCTGCCTATGCTCAGGCCGCTGATCACGCTTCGAGAGCTGGTTCTGACGAGGTAACCAAACATCTTCGAGAATTCGAGAGGATCGATAATGGGGACAATCTTGTCATCCAAAGCATCCACGAGATCGCGCACAGCAACGACGACTTAGCAAAGGCAATGCATACCATCAACAATGCGAGGATGGAAGCGCGAGACGATCCGAATTTTTATCGGACAGCAGCAGGTAGGCAAGCCCAAGCTGCCATTGACAGAATACCTGAACGCTTTCGAGATCATGCTGAAACATTACTACAAACTTTTGTTGAGCATCAATCGGATCCAAAAGATGCCCATACAATCTTAAGGCACCTAGCTACAGAATATGGACTTCATCACTCGGGGCTCGACCCTGATGATAAAGATCGAATACGTCGCCTCGTTAACGGTTCGGCCTCACTGCAGGACGTCCATGAGTCACTGGATAAGCATGCTTTACCTCACCTCGAGGATGAGCTGGGACTCGCACGTGGTACCTTAAAAGCAGAACATTTGCATAAGTTGGGCGTACAGATGCAAGAACATGCTGAGGCAGGCACACTTTTACAACACTTACACGACCAATATGGTCCTGCCGCGTCAGATCACTTGGAGGAATTTTTAAGAAGGAAAGATGTTCCTGAAGGAGTTAAACACTTGTTAAGAGCTCGACAAACAGCTAAAGATCAATTACATCAACTGGTTGAGAGACACGGAGAATTCGCTCCTACCGAGACTAGACAGGCATTACATCAATCAATCGATGATGAGGATCTGACGGCTTTGCAAGAGCATGCTGAGGCATCCCGCGATCAGCTTTTGGAGCGAGCACGCAGTAAACTTGCTGGGACTACAGGGTTTGATTTCGATCCGGCAGAGGGCGTGAAGGGAAAGCATGTTCTTCGAGCCCTGGAGCATGCCGATCTGGCTACGCTGGCTCGGTCGCACCCATTCGCGTCCTCGATTTATGAGGGACTAAAAGACCACTATCGGAACCACGCCGAAACACCAGTAGAGCAAATTCCAACTTTTGAACCTGAGGAACTAAGCAGCCATTTAAAACATGGTATTATCCCTACTTTAAAGCAAATAGCTTTAAGCCATGTCCCTTCAGAAGTTCGGGGTCATGTGGGTCGAGGGTTGGATGCTACACTCACCGGTAGGCTTGGTGACGCCACACAACACTATGGAGATGCTGCTATTCATTACCTTCCTGAGGGCAGTAGTAAGAACTTCGCTCGAGTGGTGCTACCATTTGCTGCCCAGGAGGTGCGGGAAGCTCAGGCTGGGAACACTCCACGTGAGAGGCTAGAGAAACAGAAACAAAACCTTATAGATTTCAGGAAGAAACAAGAAAAGTTGCTGGCTGAGTCCATACAAAAACAAAAGCAGGAGGCTCTTGGCGGGTTTAAAGAGGGTCTTAGCAATGGGGTTAAAGGATTTGCAAAGCACGCGGCACCACCGGAACCCACCAAGCCTAGCATACCAAAACCCTGGGGGGCTAACTCTCAAAGTGAACACGCCGCTAGACAAGCATGGGATACCGCACATCATGAGTCTTTTGATGATCCATCGTTCCAGCATAGAGATGAGGGGGTTCGCTATGACGCTAGGGAGAGTTCGTCAGACGAGTCACCAGTGATGGGAAACAGACGAATCTTTCGTGGCGGTGAAGACGAGGACAATCTTCGACGGAGACCGGCCCGACATGGTGTGAGTATGCAGACTGGAGACATTTTAGGGCCCTTGCGTCTGAAGGAAGGACTATCTAATCGTCTGAGTATGCTGAAACCCGTACAGCAGCAGTCGAATACATCACAGCCATTTAAGCAAGGCGGAGCAAGCGCGAGCGAGGCACGAGCTCCAACACAGCGACAGCAAGATGCTCAGGGAAAACACGGTGAGCGAGCAGCAGTAATAGGGCGGGGCGGTGACGATGCTAGACCACAATCGCAAGACGGGAAAGGGATTGAAGATTCTGTAGCTCGAGATTCAGCAGAAGCGGCTCGGCAAAAGAAGTCGACTATCGCTAACGATACAACGACGCTCGCGCAGGGAACAGAAAGCACCGCACAGGGAGCAGCACAGGAAAACCCTGTTGCTGCAATCTCGGGACTTGCTGCGGTTGGCGCTTCCATTTATGGTCTTATCAATGCCTCAACCGGGGAAGATCGGACAATCTTGCCTTTTGTTCCTGACGTCAATGACGCCCCGTACGGCGCACCACAGACCATAGACGCACCCTCTCCGAATCTAAATTCTAACGCTGCAGGGGTAACACCGGTCGTCGCAGCATCACAAGCATATTTCGGATAACGTTATTGTAATGTTAATTGTTTCTTTTATGTCGTTATGATTATTACTTAGACCTAACACTGACGAATGAAACTATTTTCATGGCGCTCATACATATCTCTACACTGTCCAGTGGGCTAGAGATATGGACGATTTCCAATCCGCTTCCCTATCCTACCGTGGAAGCGGAGCTGATTTGGGATGACGAGTTCACGCCGGCTACCTTTTTATCTGATGTATACGTCCCAGCTGAGTACTTTCAGGTGGTTTACGTTCGCGCCAAGGGGTGGGGAACTCTGCGAGTAGAGGCACAGGACGTGAGCGATAAGACAAAGTACTTCTCAGCGCTTGTGCTGCGCGCGCGCGAGGGAGCCCAGACCGACCTCAATCCGGAACATCAAATTGTGCGCTATAAGTTGTCATCCGGACTAACAAAGGACATGATGTAGCATTTTCATTTGATGGCTCACCACCCGAACAACGAACAATTTCCCATAGATCCTAGGGCTGTGCGCGCCCTTTTTCCGTTTCAATTTTCTCCGGATTTGCCGGGCGAAGCGCTAAGATTAAGACGCTCTGATGGAAGCATTTTGGCATTGGTTACTTTCGCGCAGTTTACGGCTCCACACTGGATGAACGCTCCTACAGTCGAATTATACGCGTTAGGCAAGTACAATGCTGCTTTGAAAGTCTTAGGGGACGCGACAATAAACGATTTCTCCGACTCAATCATTGAAGGCTTTCGCAAAATTTCGGCCAAGGGAAGCGCTTTTTGTTCTGCAGTTCGTGGGCCAGCATTCGATGGAGCCAGCGCAGATGTTATGAATTCTGACCCTTGCTTTCGCATCGAAGAAAACATGCTGTGCGTAATTCTGCCGAGTGTTGCCTACGAATGTGATTGTGGACTGTGCGTTCGTCACTTCTTTGAAGTAAAGCAGTTGTTGGGGCTTTCTTCAAGCTCTAATTTAGAGGCATTCTGTCTTAACAATTTGTTTTTGTAGTTCTAGATGTCAAGAAAAAACATTGTTGACACGAATCTAAATAATGAGAGGAGCGTCACTAAGGCTAATATAAGCAAAAGCCATCAGAGAATGGAGCCATTAAATTACAATCCAAGAGCTAAAGTTCTGGGTTCAGTTTCAGGCTGAAGTTCCTGGCAATTCGCTCTGGAAAATGTCATTTAAGGAGCATTTAGTTTTAATGCTGACGTTATATATATGATCACGTTATGTTTTCGTGGAAAGTTCCATTTAAAGATAACGTCAGGTATTTTAGCTAAATCTGCTGAGTGACATCAAATTAGTATTTTCATGGAGCGTTCTGTTGAGCCCGACACACGTCACAACCCCATCGAGCAGCTCGATGGATATGGTAGCGACATGCTGGAAGGGGTCTTTCGTCGTATCGGATGGGCTGTGAGATTTGGTGACCGTTACATCAACGAGCTAACCGACGAATACGATCTGGCTTTGGACGAGCTACGGCAGAATGAGAACGCGCGTGAAGAGCTGTTTGCTTTGCAAGACCTGTCTTTGGAGCCGCCAGAGGAAGACGCGTGGGGACACGATTTGATCTTTTACGATATGTCAATCGAGTTTCTAAGCGAATCGCTTGCCAGATGGCGTGACCATATAGAAACCCACCTTCGGGAGTTTGCGCATGTTTTTCTATTTCACCCGCTCAATTACCTGACTGCGGAGCACCGTCTGCTCCGACATGTACAGTACTGCCCGCGACAGGATTTCAGATCATACTCCGTCTGTCAAATTTGTGAGCCTAATCACTAGACTTTCTTTTTGTATGGTTTTATGACATACAAACAAGAAAAGAGAATAGATAGTGTTTAGGACTCGTCCAAAGAAACCGGATGCTGCTGTGTAGCAGTGGAAAGCAAATATTGCGCAGACATGGAGCGCAACTTGATCGTTGAGAAGGCCAAAATGGTGGTACCCTCCACACTCATTACTTGGCCGATAGACAGAAAGATGATTCGCTGTCCCCAGGCGGTAGAATGAAGTTCGCTGATTGAACACTCGAAACGCACAGGAATGAGAAGGTCAAAAAGGCCGGCCAAGCTCGTGACGGTATCATGAATGGTAGTAATGACCTCATCTCCGCTGACACCAGCATCGCCAGCTGCTATCTTTTTTCGGCTTACACTTAGGGGAATAGGGCCGTCCCACTGATAAACTGCAGAGTCGATGAATGGGAATTTGTCTTTCTCACTTCTCAGGGTGAGCTCCGTCTTTTCAGCGATCTGATTTTGTCGAAACAGGGCGTGGTTAAACAGACCAGGAAATGCATGCGCCTCCAAAAGTTTCATATCTGGTTTCTTGTTTTGATCAGTCAGATCAAAGCCACATGTCACTTTTGCCGAATCGAATGTGAAATTCTTTTGTGCTGACTTTTCGGCGATAGTCGCAGCGCTAGCAAAATCGTCAAATTCCTCACTGTTGCTGGGCATGCGGATGTTTGGGTATACACTCACCATGACGTAAGGAAGGACAGCCGTCTTGACTGTACACGTCTGAAGCGCACCGGACACACTCGAAGAGCCTAGATCTAGGATTGAGCCTTTCAGGAGGATCGTAGTGAGACACAGCGCCATCACATCTTTCATCATTTTGAGTTTCGAAGCCGCACCGCATGCCATATACGCTAGATACTCCACAGCGTTGAATGCTTGCATATGAGACACCAGCGAGTTGGCTGATTCTGCAGCAAAGAGAGTGCGGTCATCGACCTGCTTTTCAGCCTTTTCGTTGGTACTCATCAAAACAGATCGAAAATGATACTACTATGATGCAAAGCTAGATGGATGAAACCTCGGCGCCACTCCTGGGCGCGCTCCTGGAAGAATATCCTTTGGCTTGTAGGTATTATTGGAGCGCTTAGCCGGGGGACTGGTAGAACTTGCGGATGGTATCGGGGCAGATAAGGTCGGTCCACTAGACTCGTACCCGCTGGGGGGAGCCTGTGCGGACGCTGATCCTGGAGATTCCCCCATAGCAAATGCGGTCTCAGCAAATGTTGGCTGTCCGGTCGGTGTGAAGTTTACAAAAATTCTGGCACTACTTACGCCAGTTAAGTTAGCACCTGTTGGCCCCAGAATTTCGAAAGACAGTGTAGATATAGACTGAGCGCATACGTTCAGATCCAGCGGTGTATTGAATGCTACTACCTGAGTGTTCGTCAGTCCAGCTTGGATGGGACAAACGAAAACGTTTCGGTTGTAATTCCCAACGACATAAGTTGTATTGTCGGATATAATATCTAAACCGGTGAGGCGAAGAAGAATATATCCTGCGTCCTGAATTTTTGATGCTCCGATATAAGGAATGCTTGCCACTAGAGCTACACCCACAGGGTTTTCTTGTTGCAGGGGCTCGCTCATGTCGGTACCACTGTAATCGACCACTGACATGGGTGTGATAACACGGTTAAAAGCGAGACTGGGACGGGTTATGTACGATGTGGGGGTAAATCGTTGTGCGTTAGAGAATCGAAAAGTGAGCGATAGTGGGTCGTTTAGGGAGTAATTTTTGATGTGAGGTATTACATCGGTGAAGGTTTGCAGTCTTGTGATCTCCGCTTGCCAGTTGTAAAACCCTGAGGTAGCAGCATTTTGAATTTCTGGTATAGTCGGAAGACCCGAAAATCCGCGGTCCGTAAGGCAAGGAGCAACGTTTAGGTATCCAGGTGTGATCTGATCACAATGAACTCTGCCTTGTCTTGGGAATCGAGGTCCCATATTTCCTATAATGGACTGTACCGAATTGCAGGAAAGACTTCCTGCAGCCTGTGCTGACAAAGTAGGAATGTTTAATCCTGCCACAGACATATTCCAACATATGATGGTGGACGTATTCGCTGACGTCTGCCACTGAAACCCTGGGGTAACACCTAGGCTGGATCTTTGAGATTTAGAGTAATCACCTATATCGGATCCTGGATAATTCCAATATGCACCCCAAGTTACGGGTGTTCCGTCTACCCCGGCAGTGGTAGTATACCATGTCGGGTACTGTACGGGATCAAAAGTGCTGCCCCATATACGCTGGAAATAGTCAACATCAAACGGTTCGATAAAATTTCCAGTAACGAAAGGCTGCATAAAAGAAGCTCCGCATCCGGGAAGAGGCGTCGTGACGGCATTTGGGCACAATAGTGCTGACCCAACTGCTGCAGCATTTACTTTGTTGGCTGGGCTGTATTGAGCCAAACAGTCATACATCGATGACCAATTTAGTTGCCAGTTCGTGGTGTAGCCAGCTGTCGTAAATGCGTCCGGGGGCCAAACAGCAAACTTATTATCGTAATTGTAATTCTCCCAGTTACCTCTGTACGGTAAAACGCAAGAGCGATCATACACTTGATAGTCATTTCCTGGACTGCGACGTGTCATTGTATCCCCAATGTAAAGTGGAATAACACAAAGACACTGATCAACAACATTGGCCAAAACATCATTTGGGTAGGCTACCTCGGGAACCAGATTGTCTGTATATTCGAGGACCCATTTCTCACGAAGACACGCTGACCATCCAGCGTTTGCTGAGGGTAGATTGTGAAACAAATAGGTCGCGTCCCCAGCATTAAGGGTTGCGCTAAACGAACAATAATTATAATTAACATCGCTGGTGATAATATTAGCAAATTGATTGCTAGGATTCCATGTCCGGTTGGCGATAGGCTCGCATGTGGGATATCCAAACGACAGCCCTGAGGTCTGAAATAGCGAGTTAGCTTCTGGGGTAACGTCAGCCCCACCAGTACGGAGGGTATTTGCGAAACATGATCCGGTCAAGCATCCTAGCAGTGTTCCTCGAACCACTCGCTGATTGTTAAAGATGTCCATCGATTGGATTTGTTGGTCGATCCTGGATACATTTGGTAGCGTTATGGGTGGTGTTGTTACAGAAATGCTCGTGTTGTACTTAAACTCGACGGTGTAAGGATAGAAACCGGATACCGATATTGCTCCATAAGTCCGACATCCCAAGCTAGAGTTGTATCCGACAGCAGTATCCACATATGTATTCAGCATGGCGAAGTTGTTCGCTGGACCATTTAAAGGCCAGTCCTGTGTTAGTCGGTTGATTAGTGGCTGCGGAGTCCAAAAAGGCTGAAAAGAACTAGGAAGGGTTCCTTGCAAAGCATACATATTTTTGCCTATGTCATGCTTAAGCCAAGTCCCGCTCCATCCTAATTCTTCATAATCAAACGCTTCTGCTACAGTATAAATAGCTCCCGCTAGAGGGTCACCGACGAATCTAGAACCACATGGGACCATGATCAAATTTGGTGTTGAATTGGGGTCTGTACTCGGCAAAGCGCCTGTCACCGGTTCTTTCCGATAGGGAGAAACTTTTAGAGGTTCTACACAGAACATAGGACAGTTCGTCACCGCTGTGATTGCTGTAGGTGGGGGCGCATCATTCGCGACAAACCAGTCAGGGAAAGAACTATAGTTTCCCCCCACGGGAGTGGCGGCAACTAGAGTGACGGGATAGGTGGGCAGACTAGCTAATGCGGCAGTGGCATCCCCATTATACCGCGCCACTAGCGCATTATAGTACGCAGGGGACATGGATCTGAAAAGGTAGGGAGATTGGTTGGAAATACAAAACTGATCAGGGGTGTTCGTATATTGTCCTGCCGTTGTTTTGGTATCAGGCATATACATCAGACCTTCTATCGGTCGCACATATCCGATGTCCGGTACAAATCCTTTGTTGTATTGGTCGGCAGAGAATCCTAACGAGGCCCAGAATGCTTGCTGTTGTGGAGTACCATCATGAAGCCTCGTGATGACAACACCCGTTGGACCATTTACGACAGCCGAGCCCCAAGGGTTCAGATAAATATTCGCGTTTAGACGATTTTGGATTTGTGCCCCCATAGTGTTGGAGAACTTAGTCTGGGACGCGTAATTCATTAGATTAAACGACCCAGTCAAATTAGTTGCTGTGCTGGACCATATGCTGACTAGCTGGTAGGATAAATTTCCTGAATCGAATGGTCCTGTCACTTGTGTACCAGTCGTCGTAGTCGCCGGTACTGAGGCAGAGGTTATTGCTACCAAGCAAAACAAGTCAAGTGATCCTGTGTTGTAGACGGAGCAGTTGACATTCTGATAAGAAGTTTCAACTGAATTATCTCCCATCAAAATACCATCATATGTGACAGCTTCCGCCAGAAACTGCGGATCTACCACAGTATTGTTACCAGAGATATCCTTATACCCATAATCTCCGACAAGTGGCGGGTCCCATGGGCATCGCGAGTACGAGTAAGGCAAAAAAAAGCATGACGGTGTAGCTGACAATGCGCTCGATGCTAGTGGTGTTGGACAATATAGCTCTGTTGTGCCGGATATCGTAAACTGATTTGATCCGTTTTGCGCAAAACCAAAGATTGAGGATCCTACTTTTACAACACAGTTGGGTCCAGCGAACGCATGCACTCCTCGGCCCACATGACCAGCAGACGATGGTCCGGACATATTTGACGGTAGGGTGTTATTTGCTGTAACCCGCCACGAGGCAGTGTCATCAATAAGGTCAGAGGCAACACACAAATACGATGCAGATTGGAAGTCTACCTCAGATGTAAGACCGCCAGCATCACTAAGAACCTTATTAATTTGGTAAATGAGAGCCTCTGTCGTATAGCTCCCTGGCGGAATAGTAATAGTGACTTGACGCTCAACCAGCGTCGGATTAGCTGGTTGAGAAATGTCCCAGATAAAAGCGGGTCTGCCAGAGTAAACATAGCGCGGCTCTGTTGTTACTCCCGATGGACGCTCCAACAACGTAGGTGAGGCGTAGACAGAGTCCGAAATAGGTATCGTATATGCTGCTGTAACGCTCTGTGTATTCATCCAGTCAGTACTTCTAATTGTCTGAGGAACGATCGTTGGGGGAGAGTAGAACAATTCGCGTGTACCACAGTACATTGACCAATTTTTAGGAAAATCGAAAGTTCCAAATACGGACTGTGCTCCGGCCGCACCATCATACTGTGAGTGTGGACCATCCATATAGGCAGGTGGACCCATAATGTTTAGTCCTGTGGGCACAAGGAGTTTGGCGTTCGTTTGTCCTAGCCCGCCACAAGTAATGATCGTGGACGAATTTCCCAAGTTGTAACCGCTGGATAGGGGTTGTCCGGCGTCGGACTGCCAAGTTACTCCATTGTGTGGAGCATTGAGAGTAATTTGATTACATGGTGTGGGCCAGCCTGCGGCGTACAGCCTACCGTCCGGGTTTGAAAACGGCAAAAAAACATGACCGATCTGAGGCACATAAGGGAGGGTTGGATTTGTCATCAGGGATGTCATAGCTGAGTCCGCACTGTTGTTGATCGGAAAGATGATGGGGTTATTCGGGGTTGACGTAGGATTTGCTGTCTCGTCGTATATAAATGCGATGTGTCGAACATAGCTATCTATGTGATCATAGGTAAAATTTCCATCGCTCCACAATTGAGTCATTTGATTTGTAATACTGGATGTTGCGCCAGCAATACCTTGCACTGGGTATCGCATCGCCAGAGGTGTAGTGACAGCCAAGTCCATCCATTCCTCTATAGGATTAAGGGCAACATTAAGACAATTGGAAAAGAAAAAGGAGCTTGACGCGTCAGAACAAATCAAATTGCAACCTCCAGGCAATGACGGTGACATATAGTCGGCTAAAGTACCGCCTATCGTGTAAGAACGTCCTGGAGCAGTAGTCGTACCAGTCAAGTCAAAATCAAGACAATAGGTTGTATGCCAGCCCTGACCGTAAATGTACTGTATTCCTCCTGTTGTCGTTGCAAGAGGAGGAACAAAACTACTCAAGGCACCAAAAGGGACTGTGGCGGTCATCGCAATGCGTCCTGCAGGCGCAGTCTGGTTGGGCCATGTTGGTGAATAGAATGTTGTCGGATTAGGGATCCACGGCGCATATCCGTTAATGTAGGGAGTAATTGCTGTCTCCATCCACTCCCAACCATAAACATGTCCTGGACTTACTGTTGTGAATCGACGGTTGCTGGACAATGGAGGAGGAATAGTGAATGTGTTTGGTGACAGTATCGGCACCACCATATTAGTATAGTTAGCGTTGCGAATGACGGCGCTACACTGATATGGTGTACCATTGTTTCCTACATACTCACATAGTCTGGGACCATTGGTGTTGTTGTTCTGTTCCAGACGGTACGTAAGCGAGAGTGTGTTGTTTTGCATTGCTGTTGTGTAAGTAGACGCGAGAGGGCTGACTACAGGGCACAAATAGGTTGCAGGTTGTATTTGAGGCTGCTCGCTTACTCCCTGAGGGTAAACACCTCGAAAGAGTGGTGGAGCTATGCCAGGATTGTTAACTGTAGGCCTAACATTAGGGATGCCTGCCGCAGGAGTATCAGTGATAAACGGTATGTAGGATATCGTAAACGTGTTATTTCCAGCCGATACTGTAGCATTGGGCGTCACCGTAAACTGACCGGAGATGGACACCAAACAATTGTCAATCTGAATTGGTGGTGAATAGGTCTGTGTCAGTGATGTCGGGAGAGTGTTATCGGGATTTAGCTTCCCAAACTCCTCCACTAATGTGATGGAATTGTTCGGCTGTTGTGGCTCCATACAGCACAAAGAAAAATGATTATTGTATGGGTGCGGCCTGATTAGCGACAAGTTCTCCACTGAACGCGCGGTAGGCTTTCCCCCCAGAGCGCAGGTCCACATAAAGGAAGTCCTTTGTTCGATCGCCTACACCGGCGGTGGCCGCATGATACTTTCCCAGAAAGTCCGGAACCGTACCACCCCACTCCTCTTCCATGGAGTCGAGCTCTCGGCCATTGTTAACCCTAAAAAGGAAAAGATGTGTGGCTAAGTCTCGTATAATAGGCGGGACTGCAGTCTTTTTTTGAAACATAAAAAGGACGGCACAATGAGAGTGGCGGATGACTGTCAGCCATCGCAAAAAGTGTTTGGCGAACGGTCCCGAATCAAACTGGTAAGCACAATCATCAAAAATAATAAGTCCGGGTTTAATATCGTGATGCTTGGCATATTTGATTGGGTCTTTATCTCGAAGTGCTGCCTGCTGGATGTTTGACTGCAAGTTTAACAGAGTGGGGTATTGCAGGTTCACATTTACTAAGTGTTCCATGGGATGCGCAGTAGTAATATCGATTGGCTCATTTATACTAGGGGGAGAATATGAATCCAGTTTGCGACTAAAGAGTTTGTCTCGTCGAGCATATGCTTCTTGTGCTCGAACTACTTGCTGATGTATACCTATATATTTCGTGGTGGGATGAGATTTGTTCTGCTGCCGTTCATGCTCGATAAGAGGGATGAGGATTGATGGGGGCTTTTTCCTGTTTCGTGTATAATCAGGCAACAGCGGTATTCGTCCGTGTCCTTTACCATCCAGATTCGTCCAGGGGTGAGAAATAGAATCAGGCTCTTGCTGTTCCATTTCCAAGTATGTTCTCGCTCTGGACTTTTTCTTACGCCGGCCACGTATAGCCACGTCATATTCGGGGGCAAACGCAAGCTCCACCTCCTCTTGTTTTTTCTTCATATACTCGAGGTCTGGAAACTTGGACACCATAACGTCGATATCCGGGTGGCGGTCCGCCAAGTATGTCAGAAGAACTGGATCCGCACCAAGCGACGGAGAGTAAATGCGAATCTCTTTAAAACAATCCGGGTGTCCGTACACTTGCAACAGTTGTACCAGAAGTGAAGTCTTTCCAGAACCCACACCGCCTACCACTATACCTATCATAGGCAATGTAGGTAGGGCGTCAGACTGAGCAGTAATATATTTGTTAAGCTCTTCCGACCATTTAGTACCATCAATGATTGGCTTCGCTGTAGGTCCCAATGCGATCTCCTTCTTGAAGGGCTCTATCCTGTAGTTTAGAGGTGCCTCCTTCATTCTTCGTAGCATGTCTGAACGCCCAGGTAATGACACAGATGCAGGTAAAGATGCTGCGGGTGTTACATTAGATACTCCGTACCTCCCGTCGGACAATCGGACAAGACCATCCTGGTAAAGTTGTTCTGGCTCCGCAAAGCCAAGCGTAGGAGTAGTGTACTGGTTCGGTAGATCAGTTATGTGCTTCGACATACAAGAAGTAAAATGACTAGAGTCTAAGCGCGTTTCGAGAGCTAGCAGCAACGTCCGATTGAAGAAGTGCTGGTAATATGGCTCTGTGACTTACACGAGAGCCAGGAGCTCGCAACTGAGCGCTGCGTCTTATCCTTGGGCGCTCCTCGTATTCCTCGTATTGAGAGTCACCACGTCGTGTGGCTATGGGCTTCCCGGTTAGCGGACTATATCTGAGGGCATGATGTCGTACAGGAGGGTTGGATAGACCATAGCGAAGCAAACTCTTTCCGGTATTTGTAATGGTGCTAGCCTGATTGACGTGAGCCCGACTATTAGTATTCACTGTGAGGGCTGGGCCTTCGTTTGCGGTTGAACGCTGAGGCTTGACCACATCGCTTAAAACGGGAGGGGTCGGAATGGCTCGATCAGCTGGACGATCTCGGACGGCCACACGCTTTGGAAAGGCTGCCGGTACAGCATCCGTCGGTTCACCATCAACGTCCATTCGCTCCCGTCTAGCTGGAGGGCTACGTGTCGGTGCAGGATTGACCGCTTCAATAGTTGCCTTAGTAGTATCTCCTCTATTCAACAAAGAACGCTTGTTGAGATGTGATGGGTTCATTCCAATGATCTACGAAAATACAAAGTCAGGCTTTACTCGTCATCTTCCTCCACTTCTGTGTCGACCATAGAGGCCAAACGCACAACCTTCTTCTTGTTTACGAAAGGCTTGGCCAAGGCAGCAGCCGTCCCCAAGGCAACAGCTTCCTTCTCGTCTTGCTCCGAACGTGGCCGGTTTCGAAGTGCGGCCGTCCAGAACTTTTTCTCCTTCAGATTGTAAACCTCCTGAAGATACTCTTCAGCCTCGTCGACAGCAGCTTTGATGGAGTCCCAGTGCTGGCTCCAGAACTTCCACTGCGCGAGCGTCCAATTAGCTTGAGCGTAGGGCTTTTGCTCGTCAACAAAAAGAATTTGGATAGAGGGCGACTTTCCAATCGGATAGACTCGCGCACGAATCTTGATGATTGAATGGTGGCCCATGGTGTTTCTCCCCAGAAAATCGGGACCAATGAAGATGGACTGGTCACGCCAAACCTTGCGTGCTGGATCACTTCCCTTCTCAGAATCAACTACACACTTGGAGTAGTCGTAGTCAGCAGCTAGATGTCGGTCCTCGCCGTATTGATGCAGAAGAGTATCCATGGTGGCTTGTGGAGCTGTAGAAAATGGTGAGCTAATGTTCTTTGTCACGTAAGGAGCAAGATTTTGTGACTAACGTTATACATTAATTCTCATTATAACGTTATTCAAAAAAACTAAACATGACGTGATTGTTCCATTTATGGTAAAAAGATAACGATATGGAATCCTATGAAGAATCGTGTTAGCAATAGTAGCATCATTTTACGAGCATGTTTCGGCACGGCCTTCCCACATCTGTACGACAGAAGGCAGCGCATTTGGCAACTCAGTTCACTGAACCAACCAGAACAATTATACGCAATGGACAACAAATTAAAGATCATGATCCCACACGCGATCTGCTTGTTGCCCTTTCTCGTGGAAACGTACGTCACGAAAATGCTACCATTCGAGCTGAAGTCAATGGTTCCGGAGATTTCGAGCCATTTAAAGTCGGACTCAAAGGACATGACAAAGCAACCGATATTGATGATTTTGACTTGCGAACACGTCTTGGACAAGCGCGTGGCTCACTGCCGGCTGGACCCAACATAGCACTCGGAGCCGCTAATGGCGTCATTGCGCCAGAGTTGTATGTCGAGACACATCCATCCTATGAGGACATAGCTGGATTTAGTGAGGCTGAAGCACGACAAAGACTCATCGCTCTGAGTGGTCAACCATTGGTCGACAAGTTGCTCCATGAAAATATATCTTACCGTGCAGCACTTGTATTCAAAGAATTCCCAAGAGTTAAGAGGTTGGCTGTATTTCTCTACAGTACACACTCAGGTTTAAACCAATCAGCACGAAATGATCCAAAACAAAATGCGCTCAATGTGCTAAAATTATTTCAAAGCCCAGACACTCCCGACGGGACACACATTAAGCCTGCATACTTTGATATTGTACACAATCCTACAAGTGATGATATGCCGGCAGGCTTAGATTTGCCTAAGCCAATTTTGTACACTCTTCGAGACATGCAGGATCCCGGTATCATCGCGCTGTTATTAGTCAGTATCTACTGGCTCGCGGCTAAAGCAGCACCCCATCCAGGCAATCAGCCTCCTGTGGATCTCGAAGTACTAGCTCGAATCACTTTGTATACAAGAAGAACATACGGTGAAGGAAATGCTGGTCCGGAACAAGGCGTCACCATTCATAGATTCACTATCCCATTCACAGGATATAACACACAACATCCCAATCTTGGTCGTGAGCTTGAAGCATTTCGTGTTGATTCGGGCACACACCCAACAGATCTGGCCAGAGAAATAGATAAAGCTATCTTCAATATCTTATCTCGTGGTCTAAATTCTGACAATAGTGGACACGGAAATACAGGATCGAAATTCATCGATATAGATAATGACAGTTATGTCATTACGAACATCTCTGTGCGTGTTGCCACACCGACGGACCCTCATGGTGTGTACTACTTTACAAATGGTCTTGCAAACAACCAACCAGGACATGTCGAGCTAGCACACTTACTCAAAACTCTCAAGGCGTTCAAAATTCCCAAGACCCTCTTTCATACCTTCGAACGTCTTTCTGTCAAGTCGCCACCCTCCAATTATGATAACTTTTGTATCTTCGAAAGCTTCCTGCTCATCCGCATGATCGAGTTGGCACCAGAATTACAATATCGGAAAGAGAAATTAGAGTGGATGGATCCACATCTTGCTGAACTCAAGAGACGGTGCTCGCCCGAAGAGGCATGTTGTCTATTCTCAGCTCTAAGTGTCTGCCTGCAGTACGATTTAGAGTTCTTTACGTCATCCGTATCTGTGAATGACTTGTCTTTGGCCTTCTTTAGGAGTTTTGGCGTGCCCTGTCCCATCCCCAGCGTCAGAATATCTTGGTCCATGGAGCTGTCTGATTTGGAGTTCAATATTTTGTCTCCTGACCCTGACACTTACCACAATACGGATGCAGAATCACCCCAGGAGACAATTATGGTGTATCACGGCGGACACATACTCACCTCGACATGGTCATTATATTATAAGGCCTCCGAGCAAAAAGGAGCGCTAGTCGAACGTATTCGAGATTCGACATTGAAAGAACCCCCGGCACCGTTCGAACTGCGGCCTGTTCTGGATATTAAGGAGAGGGAGGAAAAAGCGTCGCAAAGATATCAAAAAGACAAAACGAAGGTAAGGACCGGGATACCCCTTCTTCTGTCCACAGTGGTCGGAGACGTGTATGATCCTCTATGGAATATCAATAAGTTTTCTGCGGATTTGGAAACAGGACATTGTGATCTTTGTTCGAGTCTGTCAGGAAAGGATGAGCAAGACGCTTTTGCCTGCGCAATCGCTTGGGGAACTGGCCCAGATGAACATGCTGTCTTTGTTGGGCACGAATGTGCTCAGCAAGCAAAACTCTCAGACTTTCAGTCCTATAATGGATGTATTACACAACTGCTGCGTTGGTGCAAGGAGCATCTAGGCTTTTATGAGCAGCCTAAGGAAACGAGTCACGCACCCACTCATGTCGTTAATCGATGGATCTATTTTGCCAATGGCTCACGATTTGACCACTTTTTCTTATGGAAAGCATTGTTAGGATGGAACGAATCGATTGACATTTTGCCTATGGACGGGGCACTACTACAGATAAAGTGGGGACAGTATGCCTTTGTCGATTTCTTTCGTATCTATCGGGGCTCCTCCCTGGAAGCTCTCTTCGATCTTTTCGCCACATCAAATCATGATCTACATCAAAAACCTGCCAAATCAAAGTGGAAATGTTTTCCTTACAATGCTATTAGCTCTCTATCCTGGAACAAACCGTGCTCTCTAGAAGAGTTGAGATCTGATGGCATCTGGGGCGGCAAGAAGGCGGATGCTGCTGATCCTAGACCTATCGGTATTGTCAACAGTGAATGGTGGGAGAAAAACATCTCTACCGTCGGGTACATTCCTGATGAACACTTGGGAGAATACTGTCTATGGGATGTAATCATACTCCAATACTGTGTAAGAGTGGACTGCTTCTATCTGTCAAAAGGGATCAAGAACGGTAGACACTTTAACACCAACAACTGTATTACAGGGTCAGACAGATCCATGAAGATGTTCAAACACGCATTCTTAGATCACAGTATTCGATCCCCAGATTTGACGACAAAAACATACATAATGGATCCACAACATGACACTCCGGTATCTTTATCTGATGTCTTTGATCAATCATATCAAGGAGGAAAAGTAGATTTGATGAGACATGATATGATCAATGAAGCACGTGTGCCGCTCTGGATGAAGCATATCGAAAATGGAGGACAACACTTGGGGGATGACATGGATGTCAACAGTATGTACCCTTACGTCATGCATCAATATGAAATGCCTGTAGAACTGATATCTGTGGACAATCACCAAGAAGATGAGCAGCAAGAAAAGGAATTGTCTGATGATTGTCTCGTGGACCAAAACTTATATTGGTGTCGAGTCGAATATCCCGAGGGTCAGTCCGGAATTCTATCCAAATGCGCTGGGTACTCAGTTGCAGTTACCCAAATCCCGTATTGTTATGTAGATCCATCGCAAAACCGTACGAGATATACGCTGGTCTATGGAGTAGAACTTAGGCAGGCCATTCGACAGGGTGCTAGTGTACACACCAAAGTTGTGTTTCGATTTAAAACCATGCCGTTATATCGAAGCTTCGTCGATGTGATATACAACGAACGAGTGGCCGCCACCAGCAAGCTAGAAAAGACCAACCTTAAGAATCTTCTGAATGAGCAGTATGGAAAATATGGTCAAGGAAGGAAAGCGGGTGCAGACATCATCTACAATGAGATCGATATGGATCCGGTCTGTCGAAACAAGTGGCTCGTTGATATCAAGGAAATTCCGGGTACCTACAACACCAACACCCCTATGTGGTTGTTGAGTACCATCGATCCTGAGAAGAGTCACATCGGACAATTTAACTTCATAGCATCTATGGTCACAGCAGCTGCGAGAGCACACTTGTGCTTTCTCATTCAAGAAATATCAAAGTGTAAAAATGCTATAGGTCTGCCTGTGGATGTTTATTATTCGGATACGGACTCCATCAAGGCAGATATGATAGACCGTTCCCTTCCAGAGTCCCAAGTGTTCTTTGATACTTGGGTACATCAGTCGCGGTTAGGCGCTCTGAAATCCGAGACAGACTATGCTGGATTTGACTTTGCCGTGTTTCTCCGTAAAAAAACAAACTTGGTACATTACCTTTCCGATTCAAGTACCAACATTCAAAGAAGCGCCATAGAGGACATCCCGGACAAAGAGTTCGAAATTCGCACTAAGGGATTGCCTCATCGCATTGTTTTACCGCAGGACCTTTACCAAATTTATAAGGGAAAGCCGCGCGTTACATATACAATGCCAACACAATTCGTACGCAGTATCGCATCTGGAATATCCAAGCTTGAAGATGCAACCCGCTCGCTTACCATGGGAAATGCCACAAGAATGAAGCCCGATTCTAATGGCTATTTGTTACCGCATGTGTCTATTGATGAGTTTGTCAAATCTTTTTCGTGAGTATTGTGTATTTTTCCTGATATAGTCAAATGGAAGCCAACGAACTACTGACAAAATTAGTCGAATTGTTGTCGAAAAATGTTGCTTCACAACCAACAAAGCGCAAATACACAAAGAAAGAAGGACTGACTTATGGCGCAAAAGCCGCAGGAAATCGTGACCACTTGGAACTTTACAACATTTCCAAAAAAATTGCGGGCGCTTCCACAGCCATAGCCAGACTTGAAAACTTAGCTGTGGAGCGCAATGTTCAAGAACACCAACGCCCAGCATATCTTTTAGCAGCCACAGAGCTCGTCAACCTCAAGCGCTTTGTAGCTGAACGTCAGAGTAATATTGATAACGTGAAGACGGAGGCTGACGTCGTCCAACCGACAGAACACATTGTCGCAACTGTGATCCTGCCTAAAACGGCACCGCCAGAGCCGATAATTGAGTCTAGCATTTTACCGCCGCCGACCCCGATGCAAGCAGAGGTAAAGGATGAAGAGCCGTCACAATTAACACAAACGGCGGATCTGCCGGCAGACGAACCAGACTTTAAGTCAAAGCGTCCATGTCCTACCTACGCCGGAGCCGCACCGTTAGGATTAGATAGTCCGCCTAACATGGATGCCCGCGCAACCCCCAAACAAGAACAACAACATCAGCGTCTTCTAAGACTGCGAGCATTATGGAACGCGTAAAACTCATTTTCTTTTTCAATCTATGAACAATACAGTGGACTCATTCGAATTCGTCGTAGACGGATACCCTATAGCTTTGTCCCCCTTACTACTCTCAGTTGTGGCGGCACTAGTCCATTCCTTCTTTGGAGCGTCAAAAAGCCGTACAATTCTAAAGGACCTCGAAAACCTCATCAAAACGAATGACTGGCAACAACTACAAGCCAAGTTCGACAATTGTGTACAGGGTAAGATGGTTTCAGCGGACCTTTTTGGGACAGAACAATTTTTGGTAAGCTATCTAAAAGTAGTAGCACTACTGCTTGCAGAGAGTTCACCAAAAAGTGTCGACACCTCCGCGCAATCGGAAACGATGGTGGTGGAGCGTCAAACGTCAGATTGCTCTTTATGCTCCAGATTATCTGGTGTACCTTCAGAGAAACTTCTAGAGGAGCTGCATGGAAGACATCGTACCCTGACACGCGCGCATATCTACATATATCTCCTAACATGGACATCTCTGGGAGCCTTAGCTTCTACTTTGTTTTTTGCTTTGAAATAGACACTAAACACAAAACAACAAACAAGTTCTACACGCAATTATTCGGAGCACTGTAGAACTTCCACTACCTCAAACTCATCCGAATCGCTGGTATGTGCAGAAATTGTCCTGTCCGACAGAGCATCGTCAGCCAACTTGTAGTAGGAGCTAGCCGACTCGCATACTTGCTGGAACGCTGAGACGGGAATGAGTGTCGGTTTATCGGTCGACGCGTTGGATCTGAGTGCCACATACACCTCAAGATTTGCTGTGAATGATCCTAAGCGGACAGTGTTGGCATCATTCATGGTCTTTAGTTCCTCACTGTTGTCCGTCCACTCGCTAACAATAGATTGAATCGCTGCCAGCAGCGGAAGCGTTACATGGCAGGATTTGGTTAGTGTGGTAGCCAGGGTTACGGAGATTGAGTTGGGTTTGCTCTTGGGGAGCCGGACAATTTTCTCCATAGCCTTCGGAATCGTGTATGGGACGCGCTGCTTGGCTTTTCCTTTGGCAGAGAGTGTGGACTTCTTCTCTTGAACCGTTGTGATATTTTCAATCAGCTGACTCATTGTTAGATGTCCGCTCGCAAAAATAAGACTTCAGCGACTCGCAATAAGCGAGAAGCCGCAGCTATCGGCGCTTTCCCGCGAACTGCCGTAGAGAAACCCTACAAGCAACCGAGCCAGGAAAGACTGCGTGATGACACACAAAACTCTACTTCCTACGCCAAATCGCTGGTCGCTGCAAGAGCATGTCCAGACATCATCAAGACGCCCGGACCGAACACCATCTTAAAATCCCTGGTGCCCTAGTGTATTTTCCTGCTTTGACTTGTTTAATGTCAGAATTCTCAGTCACACATACACAACGATTTCTTACGCCGGAGGACAATGTTGACGATCCGCAAACCTATGAGGAGGTATCCTTCTTAGTTCGTGAGGCTACTATAGCTGCTGGGGCAACAGTAGAAATTCAGTTGCCAGCATCTTATGGAGAGCTGTCTGACGTAGCACTTGCCTACGATCTAACCTTGACCTATCCGGCCGGCTTGCCCGGACTGCCACTGTTAGCCGGGAATGGACTGACATATCCGGCGGCAGGCGCTGGTGATGCTCAGATGCAGAATTTGTGTGGAGTTGTTCCCCCAGCACAAATCACGGCGACTCAAGTCAATGCGGTCAACATGATGATCTACAGTGTGGGTAATTATGCCATGGATCCTCCGGAAAACATCGGTTATTGTGGGCTCTTCCAAAATATTACACTCCAATCAGAGACTGGAACGATTATAGACCAATCGGTGGGAGGAAACGACTTCGAATCGCTAATGCTTCTAAAGCAAGCGACAGCAACACGTGACGAGTTATGGACCATCGATCAGAGTTTCGGAACCAATGTGTTTCAGTGGACTCCTCGGTTAGATCCCCTTCTAGTGCCAGTATCGAATACTACAGGTACCCGTCGGGCTACAGCGGTTTCGTACAGCGCCGACGCATCGACGCTCACTGTTACCAAATCCATATCGCATCCTGTACCGCTAAATTTCGGTACCAACTACTACCTGCCAGAAATGGGAAACTGTAAGCTTCTGCTCACATTCAATCAACTCTCAAGAATGGGATGGACAGCAGCACCTCGATACTACACTGGGTATATGTTCACCGAGACACACTCAGCTATCGCGCCAACTTCAGCGGGTGATGACATAAGCCCCGGTATTAATATGGATTACCCGATTGGTGGTTGGATTGTGGTGCCATCCGGGAACAATACTGTGGCTGCGGCCGCTTCGACTCTAGTTCCCAGCATAACCGATCTAGTCATTACTTTGAACAGTCTAGTCCTAGATACCAAGGACTTGGCTTCTATTTTGGGAGACCCGATTCTTTGCGTACCCCATCCGGTTTTGAATACGCCCGTAGCCAACAGTAACACCAAAATCAATACTTACCCTGCATGCGGAATGTATCAAAACGGTATTACTGTATGGATGCGTATTGCGAATGCTGATCGGGATGAAGTGGTTTCCGATATTGCATGCTCACCACCAATACTACGAGACAACTGGGTTAAGCGTTTTATACCTGCGGGACTTATCGCGTCTATCTATCTGGGGAGTGTCGGCGGATTTAGCGAGCTAGACTTGACATATCCTGGTGGAGCGACAGTCACCGATTACAGTCTATACGGTACAGGATCGTCCGGCGCGACTGTAGAATTTATCGGTACACAAGTGTTCATAAAGTTTTGTACGCCGCTATCCTTTACACTGCCGATTTGGGGCTCAGGAGCCCACGTTACAAAAACCTTGCAGGAACAAATGTCTCTGAACAGTTCTACCCGCCGATTTGGAATTGAGTATCTGGTTGCGGAAAATCTCCCTACAGGGATCCCTAAAGGATCATCAGCAATACCAACCACTAGCGTCTACAGTATGGTGCCACAACTCGTAACTGTTACTGCTGGGCCCACCTTCGCTCCGCCGGTTCTGATGGCGAGCGCTGATCATCTTATAAACCTAACCACGCCCGAAGCAGCTGGTTTTCAGTTGTGGACTGCGGCTTGTTACAATAACGCCATGTTTTACGCAAAACAAATCGGTCCCGAACTTATTCAGCCAACCAGCATCAAGATTACGAATCTTCGGTTAACAGCCAAACGACAAATTCTGCCGCCAGAGACTCAGAACTTTCTGCAGGAAACTGCCAAGTCTATAGAAGGCATGAGAATCACACGGCCTGTCGCGCAGACGATCGCCTATAACTTACAAACATTTGATAATGTGGAGCTATCTTTCCAATCTCTACCACAACAGGTATATGGTTTTGTTATGGGTCTGCGTAATGTATCTGCGTCCTTCATAGATCCACGCTTCAGCGCATACAAACCGTTTACATCGTTTCGCTATGCGCAGCTGCTGCAGGGATCATACCAGACTCTCAATATTGTAGAGGGAGATCTAGCTGCAGTACAAGGACACCATTTGCCGGTCGTTGTTCCCTCTTTCCCATCGTTGGGCCTTGGACTAGTAAGCTACATGATAAAGGGGTCCGGACAAAATCCCTACTTTATGGACAAATGGTCTATGCTCTTTGGAAATATGTACGGGTCCTCCGAGGCAGACGGAACATTAAAAATTGCCAACCTTGCCTATATTCAAAGGATGGGGTATTGTAAGGACCTTGTGTATTGCCTAAATACTTTAGGCGGTGCTGCTACACTCGACATACGCACAAACTTCATCTTTCGATTCGCTTCGGTATCAGTGCTTGAAATCAAACAATCGACATCGAACGTAGCTTCTATGTTCGCAACATTAGGGGCGGCGGCTGCACTGAAAAGTTGTCTACTTGGGACTAATCCTCGACTCTGGTCGGCGATATGTCAGCCTGCAACAATGGTCGGGCTAATGCCATGCTCAAACCTTATAAGCACAACTAACTCGACAAATGTCCAGAGTCAGGCCTTTAGCGGATCGATTAGCGGCAATGTCTTCGATGACATTCCCCTCCTAACTACAGCTGCCTCAAACCCCTCCGTACAGTTATACATTACCAGCTTCTTTCGAAAGCAATGGGTCATCCGGCACGAGCAGGGCGCGGAACAAGGCGCCAATGTAGTAGTATGGTCAATTCTTAGCTAACATTGTTTGATTGTGTATTTTCTTACTCGATTGTTCAATGGGAAAGCACGTCATCCTGCTAAATCCGAGCGTTTTACCGCGTAATGGTGCTGTCCTTGGACAGCCGTGTTTCATTTCTGGCGACGTGATACAATTCATTATTCCAGCACAGTCCACAAAGTTGTTGGATGTTGTACTAGCTGGAAAGTTTTGTCTTCTGAACCCTGACCAGTCCGGGGCCGGTGGCTCGCCTAGCCTTTATTTGGCTGAGGGTCCCAAAATTTTTGGGTTCAACGGTAAAGTCGGCAAGCTGGGACTATTTAGCTATCTGCGTCTGTCGCGCGCGTACACTGGCAATGTCATCGAATCTTGGCCACAGTTACCCCTGCAGCTAAGCTTTATCGGTTCAACACAGCATGGCAGTGGTTTCGCCAGCTATAATGCTGGAACGGGCCTCCAACCATGGAGAATAGATACCGCATATGGTGCTTCCAGAGGCCTCTGCCTACCGAGCGTCACAGCAACTAACCCCGTCATCCCACTCACTTTGCAAGTCGAAGACTTTTATTATTCTCCACCGTGCGGTTTACTGTCTGACCGACAAGCTAAGAGTTTAACTGCGCTCAATGGTCTTCAGTTCGATATGCAGGTAGCCAATATCGGAGATGCGATGCAGGCAGTACTTCCATTCAAGACAACAGCCGGAACAAAATCAAATCTTTCTGCTTATGGAATGCCACGACAGTATGTGGGAGCGGCCTACAGTGAAACAACCAATCTTCCGAGCTTCGTTGGCATCCTAAACCCTGTGATGTACTACATCATTGATGACTCCGACACCATCCCATCTAGCCAGCAAGTTACCTATGTATCGGTGGATTTGGTGCGTACGCAACTAATCCCATCATTCTCTCAGTTCGTGTCCTGGCCGATCGCCCGACTTTTACTAAAATCGGTACTTGTCTTTGTTATGAATAAGAACTCCCAGTCGTCCGTCGAACTTGGCGCGCTCCTTACATGCTCATTTCGAACCTATGATGTTCAGCTTCTCCTAAACGGCGCGAGACAAATCTTTGCTTACAACACGGCGCGTGGAGCTGTAGGCTATGATTGGTCAGAAAACACACCTAACGCGTTTCTTGTAAATCTTCGCTCTGAGCCACGACGATTTTATGCGTCTCAACGTGTCTGTCGAGGCGCGTTCACAATTTGGGACTATGACATTATAGGTACCGGCAGTCTTATTTCAGGTGTGAATGTTGTATGCAACTTGACCCTCCAAGTATGGCCCCAAACTCTACTTGGGACGCCCTACAACCCACTAGATGGGACAACGTGTTTGAGTCTGCAACCAGAAAAAGAGCAATCATTCGGCCTCTTTAGGGTAATTCGTCCACAGACTAATAACGCTCAGGTACAAACTTTCCAAGGCCTGGGGTATACAAGTGTTCACGATTACTCCATCAGTACAGGTATAGGGACCGCACTCCCCCTTACGAGCGGATTTCCGACTGTATATCCGGTCAGTACAGCACTCAACTATCTGCAAAAGTACAATGTTTTCTCCCAGCCATCAACTGACTATCAATTCGTTACGACCACGTTGTCCTCTAAAACGTTGATAGTAAATAATGAAGCCTCAGTTATAGTCCCGGAAGCGCAGGGATCAATTCGACAAAAATACAACCCCTACCTTAATCTCAATCATGCTGCTCCTCAGTCTAGCGTGGTACGAGTGCAGGAGCTAACCCTTTCTACGGAAATTATTGCCTCATCGATTCCAAATACGATAGGTATCAGAATTCTGCTGCCAGATAATGGTGTTTTGGGTAAAATGTATCTTAACCTGCCTATTCGGGCCACAAACGCAGCAGGCCTGAGTCTCTGGGGGAACGTAGTTGTCAACAATCCTGGTCCTGGCGCCACCTTCGATGCCACTTTTATTTATGCATCCGCAGCCTCTAATGGCTTCCAACCATCCAACCTCCTACTAAACAATGGGTACACACATTCGGGCCTTGTCGCTAATTCGCTTTGTTTTGACATGACTGTAGCTGACTATTTTCAATCGCAGGTGGCAGCCCCAGAACCACCAGCAACAAGTATCGGGTATGAGACCATAGCGTTTAATCGTTTTGGCTACTCATCAGTCCTCGGAACGGTGTCGTTTATTAAAGGCCTCCAGTGGGTACTCCCAGAGAACTTGGCGATTCAAAGATATGAGCTTCAAGCGGAAACATTCTTACATAGATATGATGAGGCTAACGATGTAGATTTCATTCACACTCGGTATACCAGTAGACAGTCAAATGCTTTCTTCCCGTCAGACCTTCACTCGGGCGCTCTAGTCGATTGTATTTGGGCTCGCTTGTACAATCACGCGTACAGCTGTATCGATTCGGTGTTTCCTATCTACCACAATACAAATCGAGTGCTGTCGGATATGCCATTGGCAGCAACACAACAGCTAAGGATTGATATAGGTACTCTCGATCAAACATGTAAAGCGATGGAGGGGTCCCTTCTCTGTTCGTCACAAAAAAGATATTTAGATATCTTTGTAGACCAAAAGCTCATCGGTCTAGCTAATCATCCTTGTGGGTATGGAGGTTCCAAATTTGTCGGAGCAGAACTTAACAGCTTTACCGGAGCAGGTGTAGAACCGAAAACATTATCTTCGGTAGCCTTCGCGTCCCAATTCGGTATCGAGCTCATACCCGGAACTCAACCCACGGTGACAATACAGCTCATCTATCATGACACAGCATCCATGCAGCGACTAAATGAGACATTCAAAGCTCGAGGATATCAATTTACTGTAGCCGATTTCTCATTCCAAAGAAAGTTTTATGGTGTAGGTGCACTAGCTACGATCGCCACACCACTTGGCGACCGCATAGATTTACCAATCGGAGGCAAGAACCCCGCGTGCTGCATCATCACACACAAACCCTTGACGTGGGTCAATAATGAGCTAAATCTTAACATCACACCGCAAGCGACCACATGTCAGTCAGGTATACCACCCTACATCTACTGTCGTGATGGTGCTTTTGGGTTATCAATCCCAGCTCAGATAACAGACCCAAGTCTTTGGATTACAGCACCAGTCGTCACATATACACCTCAAATAGATAATACTCTTATCTACACTTTCCCATTTGGAACTTCAGTCACCAACGCTATCGGCTACGCACTTGTACATAACAAGCCCCTAAGTCTAACACAACATCTTGTGGACTTCGGCTGCAAACGTGCCAGTCCTGTCATGGAGTCTATGTTCTATACAACGAGCTTGCGCGGTTCCGCTGCAGCGAGCGTCCTAGGCATTGTAGCACCACTCGTTTCAGCTCTACGTGGTGTAAATAATTCGGCTGCATATTCGGTGTTACCCGGTCCAAAGACCAGGTCTTGTTATCATGGCGCGCCACTCTTACCATCAAGATTTGTAACCACAATACCGATCTTGCCGGATATGCAAAATGGTAACCTTCTATCAATCTACAGTTCACCGTCGACATATCAGGTTCCCAGTATTTTGGGAGTTAATCCGCCCACAGCAGGCGACCTGGCCGCATCTAACGCTGGTTTATATCCGGCCGGCACACTGACAACGATGCATGGTGGCTCCCTGATCCAATACATGATGCGTGAGTTCGCCTTTCCACAATCATACACTGTGTGGTACAACCATAATGCTGCGACCATCACCTACAACTATCCTACCGGACAAGTAGTACAATAAACCATACGCTTTGTTGTTGATTGTATTTTTCTAAGATGCTATCCAAAGCAGAGCGTGTAGCGCTTTTGTACCACCAAAAATACGAAAACGCAAATTTGGATCTGTCAGCTATAAAGCTAAGTGGTCACTTAGATAAATTATATGCCACATTCCCTGACTCCGACTATGCTCGACAATATGATGAGCATATTGATCCTGGGAGCGAACAAGATATGGATCGTTTAGCCAACGCTGATGACCCGCAAGGAAAGATGTTGTATAAATATGGTCTAAAACCAGCTTACATGTCGGACGCTCTCCGTAAGCGATTCTACAGATCTACCAGATTTAACCCGTCCCGAGCCCAAGCGACGATGCCAAAGTTTAATCTTACCAGTGGAAACATTGGGCAGACCGTTGCCCAACCAAATGACGAGGCCTCAGAACCGGAGCTGGAGGAAGCCTCAGAACCGGAGCTGGAGGAAGATACATCGGAGAGTCAAACAAATCCTAAGGATCTTAAAGCTGATCCTGTTCAGTCTACCGATACCAACACGCCGAAGAAAGGACCGGCCGCAGCGGTACCACCAATCACTGTACAGCCCGCAACAACATCTATTGTCGAAAAGCCGCCGG
>Ga0114964_10000505_pt1 | contig 30029 bp, 21 predicted proteins | sample C_131016_MF_Meta_FD_92638 | JGI IMG/M metagenome (GOLD analysis project Ga0114964, IMG submission 92638) | Freshwater microbial communities from Lake Croche, Canada to study carbon cycling - C_131016_MF_MetaG | ecosystem: Environmental > Aquatic > Freshwater > Lake | place: Lake Croche, Canada...
GTAGGACGCGATCATCGCGAACACCACCGACTCGGCCAGCGGCACGAACAGGAATCGCGCCACGCCCGGCAAAAAGAACATGGGCACAAACACAATGCAAATACACAGCGTGGACACGAAGGCGGCCGGACCGATTTCTTCTGCACCCACCTCGATGGCGGGAATCAAGGGCTTGCCCATGTGGATGTGCCGCTCGATGTTTTCAATCGTCACGATGGCTTGGTCCACCAAAATACCCACCGAGAGCGCCAAGCCCCCCAAGGTCATCAGGTTCAAGGTTTCGCCCAAGGCGAACAAGGCCATGATGGAGGCCAAAATCGACAGCGGAATGGTCAGCGAAATGATCAAAGTGCTGCGCCAGTTGCCCAGGAACAGCAAGACCATCATGGCGGTCAACACGGCGGCGATCAGCGCTTCGGTGATCACGCCTTCGATGGCGGCCAACACGAAGACCGATTGGTCAAACAAGGGCGCCACTTTCACATCCGGTGGCAGCGATTGGACGGCTTTGGGCAGCAGCGCCTTGACGTTGGAGACGATGTCCAGTGTGGAGGCGCCTCCGTTTTTGAGCACCGAGATCATCACGCCACGGACACCGTCTTGGCGCACCACGTTGGTCTGCGGTTGAAAGCCGTCACGCACATAGGCCACATCTTTGAGGTAGGTGGTGATGCTGTTGGTGGTGCGCACCGGCAGGTCATTGAGGCCCGACAAGACACCGGGTGATCCGTTCATGCGCACGGTGTATTCGGTCTCGCCGAGCTTCACGGTCCCGGAGGGCAAGATCAAATTCTGGGTGTTGACCGCGTTGACCACATCAGCAGGTGACAAGCCGCGGGCCTGCAAAGCCTCGCTGTCCAGGTCCACCGAAATGACCCGCACCTTGCCACCGTAAGGAAAAGGCGAGGCCACGCCAGGCACCGTGATCAACTGGGGACGCAAGCCGTTGACGGCCACATCGAACAAGACGTTCTCCGCCAGGGTGGGGCTGGACAGGGCCAATTGCATCACCGGGATGCTCGACGCGGAATACTTGATGACCAAGGGCGGTGTGATGCCGGGAGGCAACTGGCGCACCTGGGTTTGCACCGAAGCCACCACCTGGGCAATCGCGGTCTGGATGTTGACGCCCGGTTGAAAGAAAACTTTCACCACCGTCACACCGGCCAGCGAGGTGGATTCGATGTGTTCAATGTCACTCACCACCGTTGTCAAGCCGCGCTCGGTTTGACCGGCGATGCGCTGCCCCATTTCCTGCGCGGGCAGACCGTTGTAGTTCCAGATGATGCTGATGACCGGAATGTTGATTTCCGGAAAGATGTCCGTTGCCATGTTCTTGAGCACAAAGGGTGTGCCCAGGACAATCAGGATTGCCATCACGATGAACGTGTACGGTCGCTTAAGCGCCAGCTGAACCATCGACATCGTGAACGTGCCTCATCTTTGAAATTGGCAGCAGTTTATGCCAAACCAGGTCTGTGGTTTGTGACACTGACACACAGACTTTGGGGAAATACCCTTGTGGGTCAGGTTGGGGTGGATACTTTGGAATTCATTTGATGGGCCGCAGTCAAAGACTTGAAACTTGGCTGCAATCGTCGAGGCGCCATAGCTTTTGCAGCAAAAGGGCTGCCGGTGCCTGGCCCAATACCGGCGTGACCAACTCCATGAATTTGTCACTCAAGTCTGCATCGCTCAAGGGGTCCTCAGGATCACCTGTGCGGGTCGGTTGAAAGAACGATGCGGATCGACCCTCTTTCAATTCAATGTGAACATGGGCCGCACGTTGTCCCGGAAACGCAGCATCCAGCGCAGGGTCGACGCTCAGTTCGATCTGGGCCATCAATGCCCGGATGGCCGGGTCAGCCAAGCGCTCTGGCGTGAATGCGGCCAAACGAACACGGCCATAAAGCAATGCCGTCGCCACCACATAAGGAATGCTGAATCGCGCCTGGGCGGCGGTAAGGGGTTCGAAGTTGCCCGCGACATCCAGGGCAGGGCGGTAGGTGGCGATGTGGATGCGATGGATTTCATGGGGCTGTATGCCCATTTGCTTTTGCAGCGCCAGGGCGCCATCGATGGGCGCAAAGGTGTGACCGCAGCAAGCATGGTTCTTGAAGGTCATGCTGTTGATGTGAAAAACGGTCCCTAGCGTCTGCGTCGATTGTTCCCAATCCGGCCCTGAGCCCATGGCCTTGCCAAATCCAGCTTCCCCATCGATCACGTCCAGCGACCCTGTGACGCCTGCAGCGGCCGATTGCGCCGCCAACAAACCGGCCTGTGCCGCATGGCCAGCATGCAGGGGCTTGGACATGGAGTCCATCCGAAAAGCCTGCTGCAGACCGGCAGCAAATGTCGTCGCTGTACACAGCGCATGGGCGAATGGGTTGGCGCCAAGCTTCAACAGGTGGGCGGCCGCTGCTGCAGCGCCAAAGGTGCCAACCGTTCCCGTGTTGTGCCAATAGCGGTAATGCGCGCGCCCCATGGCCGCGCCGATGCGGGTGGAAATTTCATAGCCCGCCACCACAGCGGTCAGAAAAGCCAGGCCCGATGCACCCTCGGCTTGGGCCATGGCCAGCGCCGCCGCAATGGTCGGTGCGCCAGGGTGGTAAATCGCTTCGCGGTAAATGTCGTCGACCTCGACCGTGTGCGCGGCCGTGGCGTTGATGAATGCCGCTGTGCGGGGCGTTGCCAAGCGACCTTGGGCCAAACGGGCGCTGCCCCTGTCCAGGTCATCACGCAGGGCTGTTTCCAGCAAAGTCGCGGGGGGCTCAATCGAGCCCGGCAGCCAAGCGGCATACCAATCGACAACGGCTCTTTTGGCGTGGTGAATCACATCGGCTGGCAAGTCTTGCGGACGCAATGTGGCGCCAAATTCGGCAAAGATGTGGGCAATGGTCATAGAGTTCCTGGTCAGTGGTGTGACCTTACAACACGCCCGGCGCACCGGCTGCCACTTAGGCAACAGGGCGCTGTGTTGTTTGCAGGCATGATGCCATCCAGTTTCAAACTCAGATAAACATCCTATGGATTTCGCTCTCAACGAAGAACACACGGCATTTGCCGAATCGGTTGCGCGTTTTGCGCAGGACAAACTCAAAGACGGTGCATTGGCCCGAGCGCACGCGCCCGAATACCCTTGGCAAACGGCGGCCTTGTTGGCCGAGCAAGGTTTGTTGGGCATCGCTTTTTCACAGGCTGACGGCGGCCAGGGCGGCACCCTGATGCATGCGGTGTTGGCCATCCAGCAAGTGGCCTTGGTGTGTCCCAAAAGCGCTGACATCGTTCAGGCAGGCAACTTCGGGCCGGTGCGCACCTTTGTCGAGTACGCCACGGCAGAACAAAAGGCCCGCTTCCTGCCCGACATCCTGGCAGGCAAAAAATTGATCTCGCTGGGCATGAGCGAGCCCGATGCCGGCTCGGCCGTGACCGAACTTCAAACCAGCGCCCGTCTGGACGGCGAGCACTGTGTGATCAAGGGCAGCAAGGTGTTTTCCACCCACAGCCCGGATGCCGAGTTGTTTTTGGTTTATGTGCGCTTTGGCCCCGGCGTGGGCGGCATCGGCTCGGTCTTGATTGAAAAGGGCACGCCGGGCTTTCAGGTGGGCGAGCCGTCTCACTTTATGAACGGTGAGCGTTGGTCACCTTTGTATTTTGACGAGTGCCGCATTCCGCTGGCCAATGTCTTGCTGGGGCCGGGCGGCTTCAAAAAGCAAATTTCAGGCTTCAATGTGGAGCGACTGGGCAATGCCTCACGCGCCTTGGCCCTGGGGCGTCATGCCTTCAATCTGGCCCGCGAGCATGCCATCGTGCGCAAGCAGTTTGGTCGGGCGTTGTGCGAATTTCAGGGCCTGCAATGGAAGTTTGCCGACATGTTCATGAAGCTCGAGCAAGCGCAGATGATGCTCTACCGCGCAGCGCTTGAAGGCGAGCATGGCTTGCCCTCAGCGCAAAGCACGGCCATGGCCAAACTGGCCTGCAACACGGCGGGCTGGGAGGTGGCCAACGAGGCCATGCAGATCATGGGTGGCACCGGTTTCAGCCAGGAGTGCTTGGTGGAGTATTGCGTCCGCCGAACCCGCGGCTGGATGATCGCGGGCGGATCGATTGAAATTTTAAAGAACCGCATTGCCGAAGGCATCTTCGAGCGCACGTTTTCTCAGCGCGTGGCAGCCTCCTGACAACGGCCACCGCTGACGACCCTGGCGACGACTCTGACAAGGGTCTTGGGCATCAGGGCAAAGGCCCGGACTCCAGAAAATTACCGGCAGAGAATTTCACCGGCTCGGCCGCTGGATCGAAGCTCACTCCCGCGGGGTCTTGCCCTTGCGCAATGCGTTGCAATTGTTTTTTCAGCAAACGCCTGAGCAAGGCAATGCCTTCATCAGTTGTTGCCAAGTATTCCTCAGAGTGTTTGGCGATCGGGCCTTGGCTGACCATGGCTTCGTAATCCCCTGGAAATTGTTGATGTTCAGCTTCGGTCAGCTCTTCCCACAGTTTGCCGTTCAGGCGTGAGCGCATTTTGACCAGCTCGCCCTGTTCCTTGACGCGACCGACCACGTAAATCCGGAATGAATGGTCGTCTATGGGCAGCACCCAACCGAGGGACTCAACCCGGCCATAGCGGCCGATGCGTGGGCTGGGGATGACGCGCAGGGTGGGCAGACCGGCTTCGCTGATGCGTCGCAGCACCTGGCCATCAGGTAAATGGCGCAGTGACACCGTGCGCACGCTGTGGTCTTGGGTGTCCCAAGTCACTTGAGGCATCAGCGCCATTTGTTCGACAAACTGGGTGCCGCTGAAGGATGAATGCAGGATCACCACATGGAAGGGGTCCACCAGGTTTTCGTAATGCTGCAGCCAATTGCAGGGAATGATTGGCGGCCCACCGCCGCCGATGCTGTGGTCATTGGCTTCGAGAAATTCGTCCTCGTCCAACACGTCAAGGCATTCGTAGCGCGGAAGAACCGGTTTTTTGTCGGGCGGACCTAAATAGGCCCAGATCAGGCCATACAGCTCCTGCACGGGGTACCAAGGCTGGCGCGCATTGTGACGGTCTTCGCCGCCACCGGGTTCGCAGGGCTGCTCCAGACAACGGCCTTGCACATCGAACAACCAACCGTGGTAGCAGCAGCGAATGCCTTGGGCTTGCACTTTGCCGTACAACAAGGACGCGCCGCGGTGTGCGCAGTGCGGATAGACCAAACCGGGCCGCCCGGTGGTGTCTCGAAACAGGATGAGGTCTTCGCCCAGCAGCCGAACTTGGCGTGGCGTGGTGTTGGCATCGCTGCACAAACCGATCGGGTGCCAGTAGCGCCGCATCAACTCGCCCATGGGCGTGCCTTTGCCGACCTGGGTCAGCTCTAAGTTGGAGGTGGGTTCAGGGCGACCGTAGGCGGTGCCGGTATCGACCTGGATGGGAATGACGTTTGCTGGTGTGGTCATAAGGGGTCTTATTGCGCGGTGACGCCGGCGGCTTTGATCAACTCGGAGACGCGTGGGAAGTCGGCTTTGAAGACTTCCATGAACTGGGCCGGCGTGTTGCCCAAAGGCTCGAACCCGAAGCTGACCAAGCGCGCTTGGATCTCCGGCATGGCGGTGATTTCTCGCAAAGCGGCCACCCAGGCGTTTTGCAATTCGATAGGCAATTGGGCGGGGGCGTACATGCCAATCCAACTGTCCACATCGAAGCCTTTGAAGCCTTGCTCGGTGAAGGTGGGCACCTGGGGCAATGTGGATACACGGCGGGTCCCGGCCACAGCGATGATTTTCATTTTGCCGCCTTGCGCATGCACTCTGGCGGTTGAAGGATTGGCCCAGGCAAAGTCCAGCAGTTCACCAAACATGTCGCTGTGGGCGGCCGCTTCGGATTTGTAAGCGGCATGAATCAAGGGGGTTCCGATCTGGTGGGAGAGTAACTCACCAAACAAATGCGCAGACGAGCCGTTGCCCCAAGTGCCGTAGGTCATGCTGCCTTTCTTTTTGGCAAACTCGGCAAACTCCTTGAGGTTGTTGTAAGGGGCTTGGGCTCTGGCCACCAGCATGGGTCCGCCCACCGCGAGCATGCTCAAAGGGGTGAAGCTTTTCACGGGGTCGTAGGGCAATTTGGCCTGCAAGATGGCCTGGTTGACGTGGGAGATCGGCATTGTCATCATCACCGTGTACCCATCTGCCGGCGCTTTGGCCACGTAATCGGCCGCAATAATGCCACTGGCGCCAGGACGCGTTTCGATGACCATGGATTGCCCCCAGCGTTGCTGGAGCTTGTCGCCGTAGATACGGGCCAAGGTGTCTATGGGGCCACCGGCCGTGCCAAATGGCACGATCTTGATGGGGCGACTGGGAAAGCCGCCGGGGCTCTGGGCCCAAAGGGGGCAAGCCATGCCAGCTACAGCAGCGGTGAACAGTCGTCTAGAAACAGCCATATTCTCTCCTTGAAGGTTTGCCCTTAAGACTTGGGCGCCAATATCGCCATGGTGATGCGTGAAACGCAGGTCAAATCACCCGCATCATTGTGCATCTCGATCTGCCACACATGGGTGGTCCGGCCTCGGTGCACCGGCCGTGCGATGCCGGTAACCCAGCCTTCGCTGGTGGCTTTGATGTGGTTGGCATTGATGTCCAGACCCACCGCACGGTGCTCGGGCGGGGACGAATAAGCGGCGCCACATGAGCCCAAGGTTTCTGCCAGCACCACCGACACGCCGCCGTGCAAAATGCCATAAGGTTGGCGAGTGCGGTGGTCCACCGGGACACGGCCACGGATAAAGTCGTCGCCCACCTCTAAAAATTCCATGCCCAAAGCACCGGGCGCGGTGTTATGGTGATTGCGGCTGAGGATCTCGAGGGAGATGGGTTTTTGCCAGATGAGGGCCATGGTGAATGCTTTCAGTTCGCTGCGTTGGCTGAATTAACCGGCAATTTGGTCGGCAGGTCAGTCCACCGCGTGACAGCCCCCTGGGGTTGGGGCCTCAGCTGTGACCAGCCCTCGACGCGCTGTGACCTAAAATCAAGACTTAAAGAATGACAATGGCTTGACACACATGAAACTCCCGAACAGTCTGCGGGCACTCGAGCATCGCAACTTTCGCTTGTTTCTGGTCGGGCAAGGCACTTCCCAAATCGGCAACTGGGTGCAATTGGTGGCGACCAGCTGGCTGGTGTTTCGCCTCTCAGGCTCACCGTGGATGTTGGGTCTGTCGGCCTTCAGCCTGCAAATACCACTTTTGCTGATCACGCCCTTTGCCGGGGTTTTGATCGACCGACTGGATCTGCGCCGCGTGCTGTTCGCCACCAACACCCTGGCCATGACGCAATCCTTGGCCATGCTGGCTTTGATGTCCAGCGGTCAGATTCAAGCCTGGCATGTGGTGCTGGGCAATTTGGTGTTGGGCATCGGCAATGCTTTTGACGCGCCCGCGCGGCAAGCCTTGATTGCCAAGCTCTTGCCTGACCGGCAGGCATTGACCAACGCCATCGCCTTGAATGCCACGGTGATGAATGGTGCGCGCTTCATCGGCCCCATGCTGGGCGGCTTGATCACGGCCAGCTTTGGCGAAATCTGGAGCTTCGTCATGAACTGCCTGATGCGTTTTGCTGTACTGGCCGCATTGCAAGCGACCCGAATCGGTGTGCATCTGCGCAAGACCTCGCATGCGGGTTTGCTGCGTCAATTGAGGGCCGGGCTGGCCTATGCTTATGGTTTTTTCCCCAGCCGGTGCGCGCTGTTGTTGCTGGCCATCAGCAGCTTTTGTTTGCAATCGTCCAGCTCGCTGATGCCCTGGTTTGCCAGTGCACGTTTTCATGGTGACTCGCAGACCTTGGGGCTGCTTTACAGCGCCTCTGGCTTGGGGGCCGTGTGCGGCATGTTGTATCTGGCTACGCGCTCAACGATCCGCGGTTTGTTCAAGGTCATGGGCTGGAGTGCGGGCGCAGCCAGCGTGGCCCTGATCCTGTTCGCCTGGACGCCGATGCTGGCTTTGGCGCTGCCGCTCTTGTTCATCTCCGGTTTGGGAATGATGCTGACGGCAGCCGCTACCAACACCGTGCTGCAAAGCATCGTGCCCGATGAATTGCGCGGCCGGGTGGCGGCGCTGTACGTCATGTCCTTTTTGGGCATGTCGCCCCTGGGGTCCTTGTTTTCAGGCTGGGTGGCCCATGCCTTGGGCAGCCAGGAAGCACTGGCCTTGAGCGCGGGTATCGGTTTGATGGCCAGTCTGGTCTTTGCTTACCACTTTGGCCGCATCAGACAACAACTCGTGCCGCTTTACAAAACCCTGAACATCCCCTGGTAAGAAGGCTGAAGCTGGCGCCGTTTCAGGGCAGGCGGAACTTGGCGGCGGATGCGTCAGCGCCAGCAATCAGCAAATGCAGATCGGTGCCAACGCCGACCACCGTCGCGCCTCGTTCGAAATAATGTTCTGCCTTGCCATCAGCGGCTAAAACGCCAGAGGCCTTGCCTGCAGCACGAGCGGTTTGGAATGCTTTGGCAATGGCTGCTTGCACCTCGGGATGGTTCGAGTCGCCCCGGTGCCCGAGGCTGGCGGCCAGGTCAGAGGGGCCGATAAACACTGCATCCACACCAGGCACACGGCAAATGGCGTCCAGCTCGTCCAGGGCTTGTTGCGATTCGATTTGCAAAATCAAACCAATCTCGTCATTGGCCCGGGTCATGTAATCCTTGTAGCGCGTGTAGTTACCAGCACGTGTGCTGCCAGCTACGCCGCGTAAGCCCTCAGGCGCAAAACGGGTGAATGCTACCGCGTCTCTTGCTTCTGTGGCATTTCGGATGTTGGGGACCATGATGTTGGGCGCACCGGCATCGAGCACACGTTTGATCCAGCCCATGTCCAGTATAGGCACTCGCACAACAGCGGCGGTGGATGTGCCGCGAACGGCTAACAATTGCTGTCCCACATCGTAAAGATCGGTGGGGCTGTGCTCCATGTCGAACAAGAGCCAGTCGAAACCGGCATCGGCCAGAACTTCGGCAATCTGTTGGTGTGCAAAGGTGACCCATAAGCCGACCTGGCGACGCTGCGCGATCATGGCTTGCTTGAAGGTGTTGTGTGGCAAAGAGTTCATGTTTGTGGTGTCAAAAGGCGTTGAAGTTTCAGGCCGCCTGCAAAACCCAATCGGGCATCACGCGAGCATGGCGAATATGCTGTCTGAATACGGTGTAAGCCAGGTGCAATGCACCGTCTGCCGTCTGTGTGAGCGAAGGGTATGAGTATTCTCGGTTCAAACGCTGTTCGGAGTTGTTGCTCATGCACCAGCCGTCACCGGTTTCCAAGTGGCGCTGCCATGGCCAAGTCAAGCCATCGTCTTCTGACAAAGCCAAGGTCAAGGGCGCACGAGGCGCACCCCAGAAGGCTTGGCGGGCCAAGGGCGGTAACTCAGCTGTGACAGCATTGGCGGTCAGGTCTTCCAGATCGTCATACAAGGAAGCGCGACGTTCAGTGGCGTTGGCCGCACTGCTGGCGTTAAACACCAAGGCCAACCGACCGTCTTGCAAACGCAAGGCCTGAATCGAAGAATTGTTGTTGGGCAGCGCAGTCGCTTGTGGCGGCTGCCAAGTGTGACCACCATCCAGACTGGTGGAACGGTAAATGTGATCCGCCCAGCGGCTGCGGAAAAAAGCCAGTAAGCGGCCGGCGCTGGCAGACACGATGTTCATGTGCACGCAGCCCAAACTACCGGGCACCTCGGAGCATGACCAAGTCGCGCCTTGGTCGGTAGAGCGCAAAACAGCACTGTCATCCAAGCTGCCATCCCAGGCTTTGCCGGGCACCGGCTTGCACCGGAATAGGGGAAGCAGCCAACTGCCATCGCTTGCAAAGTGAATGGGCTGGCGCACAAAGCTGCCTGGCGGGGCACCCGGCAGGTCTTCAGTGGGGCCCCAACTGCGGCCTTGGTTCAGGGATATACGCCGCCGAATCACCGAGGTGTCTTGGTAGCCAGATACTTGCGCCGTGTGCAGCAGCCACAGTTGACCTTGCGGCATGACGCACAGTACGGGATTTTGTTCTGAACGCTCGGGGTCGAAGGACAGTTGCCGCGCCTCGCTCCATTGCGTGGTACCCGGTGCCAGCTGCGAGTGGAATACGCTGATGTCTGAGCGGCCCTCCATGCTCCCGCCAAACCACACGCAAATCAAGCGCCCATCTGGCAGCAACGACAAGTTGGCGGCATGGGCCTGGACGCGAGGTGCGGGCAGATCAGCGATCCAGCGCTGTGCGTCCTGCGGGTGGACATGCAACAGGCCTGCTGTTGGAGAAGCAGAGGTCAATTGGGGTGTGGTGTTCCCCAGCATCAGTCGGCTTTGATGTTCGCGGTTTTGATCAAGCGGCCAATGCGCTCGTTTTCAATGGGTAGAAATCGCGCCAATTCAGCTGCATTGCCGTTGGCCGGGGTCACACCTACGCCATTGAGCTTGGCAATCGTGTCGGGGTTTTTGAGTGCGCTGGACAAAGCCATGGAGAGTTTGGCAACCACATCTTTTGGTGTTTTTGCAGGCGCAAAAACGGCGTACCAAGCGGAAAAGTCGAATTGTGGAAAACCGGCCTCTGCAAAAGTGGGCACATTCGGGAAGTCGGGCAAGCGTGCCGAGGCTCCAACGGCCAAGGCACGCACCTTGCCGGATTTGAGAAGGGGTACGCAGTTTGTAGCGGTGTCAAAAATTACCGGCACGCGGCCACCGATCAAGTCCATGATGTGCGCATTGCCACCTTTGTAGGGCACATGTGTCATGTCGATTTTGTTTTGTGAAGTGAAGAGTTCGCCGGCCAAGTGCAATGGTGAACCATTCCCCGAGGTGCCGTACATCACGCCCTTGGGGTCTTTGCGGGCGGCATCGACCACATCCTTGAGGGTTTTGTAGGGCGACTCGTTGAAAGTGATGGCAATGATCGGAGCGCTGCCAATCATGCCTACCGATTCAAAATCCTTGAGTGGGTCATAGTCGGCTTTGAGCAGGTAGGGACTGGCCGCATGGGTGGCCAGGCCGCCAATGAGCAGGGTATGGCCATCGGCAGGTGCACGGGCTACAACCGATGCGCCGAGCAAGGCGGCTGCACCGGGTTTGTTGTCCACGATGGCGGTGCCGCCCAAGGCTTCGGACATCTTCAGGCCGATCAGTCGGCCCAGCATGTCATTTGCGCCGCCTGCAGGATAGGGCACGACAAAAGTCAGAGGTTTAGCAGGGAAAGCAATTTGGCTCCAAGCAGCCCATGGGGTCATGGCCAAGGCGGCCGAGACGAGCAGGGTGCGGGTCAAGGCACGACGGGTGAAGGCTTTGGAATGCATGGAGGTCTCCTGTTTGAAATGACTTATTGAATGTAAAGCCATTCAGTTGCCCCCACCAGCAGGGTTTACATGAGGTCAGCCGGCTGAATGCAAGGTGCGCCCGAACAAACTGAACAAGCGCTCCCAATGACGCTCGGCGGCTGGCGCGTTATAAATGCCTTCGCGCTTGGGGAATACAAAGCCGTGTTCGACCCGTGGGTACCACTCAATGCGGTGTTTCACTTTGGCATCCAACAGGGCGGTTTCAAGCTGTTGAATGTCTTTGGGAGGTGCCCATTTGTCGATTTCGGCGCAGGCAAAGTAGCATTCGGATTGGATGTGCGGTGCCATCCGGTGCGGTGAATCAAGGGCGTCGGTCGCCATGCCGGCGCCATGGATGGAGGCAATGCTTTGAAAGCGTTGCGGGAACTGGGCTGCAGCCCACATCACGAAGGGCCCGCTCATGCAGTAACCCACCGCCCCAAGGCGTTGGTGATCGGCCATGGCATGTTTGTCCACAAAATGGATCAGCGCTTGCGTGTCGATTTGGGTGGTTTGCAGATTGAGAGAGCCCATGTGACCGAACATCTCGGCCATGGCCTCGGCGCTGCGCTCTTGGAGGTAATAGTCCCGGCTGCGGCGGTAATACAGGTTGGGCAACACCACAAAATAGCCCACACTGGCCAAGCGGCGGGCCATGTCGTGCAGTTCTTCGCGTTTGCCCGGTGCGTCCATGTAGAAAAAGACAACAGGGTGCGGCCCGTCCTCTTCAGGAAACACCACAAAACTGTTCATCGATCCGTCAGCGGTGGGAATGTCAATGTGTTCTTCAATCATGTTGTCTCCAGTTCAAAGGCCTGTCCATCGGGTGCTGTGGTCCCACAGCTGCTTGGCCAGTTGTGCATTTTGCCCTAGTAAAGCAGGTTGTGCAGGGCGGCTGTTGGCATAGTACAAACCGGACTCATGATGCGGCGCATGCAGGGCGCAATGCAAAGTGGTTTGGGCGCCTTCTTGGGCAGAAATCAAACCACGCAAACGCAGCAGTGGACGCGCCCAAGAGGGCAGGGCGCGCCAAATTTCAGTGTCCACAACGCCAGGATGCAGCGAGTAAGACGATAAACCTGTGCCCTGGTGGCGTCTGGCCAGCTCTGCGCTGAAGAGTAAATTGGCCAATTTGGAATTGGCATATTCTCGGATGCCCGTCCAGCTGTGAGTGGGTTTTTGCAAGTCCGCCCATTGCCATCCCGGCGTGCGCTTGTGCGCCCGGCTTGAGACCGTGATCACCCTGGATTGCCCGCTTGCTAGAAGGTGGGGCTCCAGCAATTGCGTGAGTAAAAAGTGACCCAGGTGGTTGACACCAAACATCATTTCAAAGCCGTCTTCGGTCAGGCCTCGCAAGCCCGCCACGCCTGCATTGTTGATCAGCAGATGCAGCGGTAAATTCAAATCCAAAAATTGATGCGCACATTCCCGCACAGAGGCCAAACTCGCCAGGTTCAAAGGGATAAACAAAGCGGGCATGCTGTTCGGTAGTGCTTGAATCTCGTCCAACACCGCCTGGGTGCGCTCAAGCGATCTGCCCGCAAGGACCAGTTGGTAGCCCGATTTGGCCAGTTCGATGGCGGTGACCCGACCAATCCCGACATTGGCACCGGTGATCAAAACCACTGGGGGCGTTGAACGTGGGTGATTCATGGCTGTGTTTGACCCAGGTTGCCCGCGGTTTAAAAGTGAAAGCCGGTTGACAAGACTTGTTCGTTCATCCAAATGGTTTGATCCGCTTTGCCTTGATAGACCGGCACGCCGCGTAACACGCCGTAAGCGACTTTGGAGGTCAACTCCAGGTAAATGGTTTTGTAGATTTTGTAACGCAGTCCCACCTCGACCCCCGCAGTCAGGCCATTGACTTGCCACCAATCGTTCGCCGCAAAGCAGCAAATATTTTTGGTCTTGGGTCCGACTTGGTTGGCGTTGCCCAAGATCATGTTGTCTGCATGCGGCAGCAAAATCCCTGCGCCCAAGCGGCTGATGAGTTGCAGATCGCCCGCTTGGTTTTCGGGTCCGTACAAATGGTGAAGCCAAACGCCATTGACCATCACATGGTTCAAACCGTTGTGCAGTCGGTAATCAAAATTTTGAGCGTTGAGCACCATCGGCCCGTTAACCGGTTGATTGCCAATGGTGCCGTTGACCATGGCGGTTTGATTCAGGTTGGTGTTGTACTTGCTGTGGTCCATCGAAAACTCCACTGCAAAAGTTTTTTCTGGATTCAAGTAGTAGCCAATCCGCACATTTTCTTGGGGGTTGGTGATGTCCAGACGGGCAATGGCCTGCAGGTTTTTTTCGAGCGTGCTTGGAAAATCACTCGCCTCCACATGGCGCACAGTAAAGTCATTGCCCAATGAAGGTTGCGAAATATGAATATCCGTTGGCGCGTAGTGCTGGCGACTGTATCCCCAAGAAAAATACCAATTGTCATTGGCTTTGTCTTGGGCGGATGCCGAACGGATGGCGAAAAAAACCGTCAGCAAAAAAATTAAAAAATAGCGGCTCATGGCGGGCTTGAGTAGGGTGGAGTTGATTGGGCAATGGATATGAAAGGCGCAGTAAATTTTAGCTGCAGCCAAGGCAGCGCGACATTGCAGCCCCTCATAGACGCATTTTGCGCACCGCTTGCATTCCTGTGGCCTGCAGCCAACCCCAAGGGTGCTGATCAGACGTTTTGCTCGGTGGTGCTCAAGAGGGCGAGTTGTTCGAAGGATCTTACCGACACTTGCCATGAAGCCATGCCCAGAAACAAAAAAGGAGAGCAGATTTTTCTCACGGCGCTGTCTTTGCACCCGTCAATTTGAAGCTGGGATTGGATGTCGTGCCATTGAAGGCCACTTGGATGCCTCCGAGTCTCAACAACATACATTGAAAAAAGTCTGAACGCCAGGGGCGATGACCGTCTGCCTTTCCAAGCTGCAGATGCAGTCACTGAGCTGTCATATTTAAATTTTAAGATTTCAATTTTATTTACTTTGAATCTTTATGAAAACATTCAGTCGGGTGACTCTTTCAATTTCAATGATCATCGCTGCTGCAGTGGGGGTGGCTTGCGGTGGCGGTACTTCTTCCGAAGAGGTTCAAACCATTCGCATCATCGCGATGAATGACTTCCATGGCAACATTGAAACGCCGGCAGCGAGCAACGGTGGCTCAGTGGTGGTGAAAGACAGCACCAACCCGCTGGGTATCAGCAGTATCAATACGGGCGGCGCTGCATACCTGGCGACCTTGGTCAAGAAACTCCAAGGTGAAAACACCAACCACATCGTTGTGGGCGCAGGCGACTTGGTGAGTGCTTCACCCGTTACGGCCACTTTGTTTCATCAAGAACCTTCCATTGACATCCTGAACCAAATTGGCCTGGAAATCAGCTCCGTTGGCAACCACGAGTTCGATCTGGGTAAGGCCGAACTCCTGCGTCTGCAAAATGGCGGTTGTTTCAACGGGGGGCTGGTGGGCACAGACACTTGCCTGAACAGTGGTTCTTTTGGTGGCGCCAAATTCAAGTATCTGGCTGCTAACGTGGTGGACAGCAAAAACGAAACCATCTTGCCCGCCACTTACACCAAAACCTTTGGTGGCATCACCGTGGGTTTCATTGGTCTGACCTTCAAAGACACGCCAACAGCCGTGTTGCCCAGCGGCGTCGCTGGACTGACATTCCAGGATGAAGCCAGCACCATCAATAAATACGCAGCGCAACTGCGTACAAATGGTGCCAGTGCTGTGGTTGTGCTCATTCACCAAGGTGGCCAAACCACCGCGACATCCATCAACGACCAAACGTGCCCCAATTTGACGGGAGAGATCGTTCCCCTTGTGAACGCCATGAGCAAAGACGTTGATGTCGTCGTGAGTGGTCACACCCACCAAGAATATGTTTGCAAGGTCAATGGCAAACTGCTGACATCCACAGGCTTTTACGGCAGCGTTCTGACCAGCATCGATCTGACTGTGTCCAAGTCGGGCGTTGTGTCTGCGACCGCCAACAACATTCCGGTCATCAACGAAACCAACACCAAACTGCCTGCCGGTCTTGTTGCGCTCACCAAAGACGCCACAGTCGATGCAACCGTTCAAATGTACCTGACCAAGGCCGCTGCCGTTAAAAATCTGGCCGTAGGCTCGGTTGCATCGGACATCAAGCGCGCGCTGTTGGCCAACTCCAGCACCCCTACCCGAGACGAAACAGCCGAAGGTGCCATGGGCGATGTCATGGCGGACTTCTTCTACGCAGGCGTTCCTAAGGCTGATTTTGCGCTGCAAAACCCCGGTGGCGTCCGCTCAGATTTGTTGTTGGCCACAGCCAATGGCGTGGTCACTTACGGTGACTTGTTGACCATTGCACCTTATGGCAACGATTTGGCGACGATCGACCTGACGGGTCAACAAGTGATCCGCTTGCTTGAGCAACAGTGGGAAGCTGCCAACTGCGCAGCCAAAACAGGTGCGAATGGTTGCGGACGCATGCTCCAGCCCAGCGCTCAGTTGACCTACACATGGGATGCCAGCAAACCATCCAATGCCGCAGACGGTCAGGGCGCTCGGGTGGTTGTGAGCAGCGTCAAAATAGGCGGCGTGCCGTTGGACCTGAGCAAGACTTACCGTGTGGCCACTGTGACATTCCTTGCGCAAGGGGGAGACAACTTTACAGTCATGAAGGCAGGCAAGAATTACACTGCCACCGGATACAAAGACATTGACGCATTTGTGGCCTACATGAAAGCCAATCCCAAATTGGCACCTCCCACAAACCGCATCACAAAACTCAACTGATCACAGCATCCTGTAACCATCTGGCGCACCCGATGGTGCGCCATTTTTGATGAACCCCATGCGAAACCCAAGTTCGATCCTGGTCTTTGTTTTTGGACTGCTCGCTTCTACCTTCGTTCACAGTGGTGAGACGCCCTCAACCGCTCAAGAATCGATTGGCACACATGCGACTGTTGAACACGCCAAGGCCAGCGCGACAAAGACGATGCATGCTTGCATGAAATGGGTGCAAATGAATGTATTTGAGTTTGAAGAGTGCGTGGATGCGCAATTGAAGTTGCCCAAACAATCCAAGGCAGAACGGCTGGGAATCAGCTACATGGGCTTTGTCGGGGCCTTGAGTGCCAAACGTTATGGATCGCAAGGGTCTGACCTCTTGGCTTGGAAGTACGCCGGACAATCTAACCGAATACAAAAAAAACTGGGCTTCAAAGACAGAGATCTTTGCGTCATTGTCCCCGGGGATTGTGAAGTAAGGATGGCTTTGAAAGCACAAATACTGAGCGGACCCAAACCCAAACCATTAACAGAAGCTGAAACAAGCGGTGTGCATAAGCACTGAACCCATACCATGATAGAAATTTAAATTCAGCAGTGACAATCGAGCGAAAAAAATAATCACAAAAAACTCAGCGCAACAATTCGTGGCGTTAAAAAAACCGCGCAAAGCGATGCTTTTATAAGTGGCTCCTCGACCTTAGCTCGAACCAGGGACCTAAGGATTAACAGAAAGCCAGGATCGTCAAAAACCTGTGTATATCAACAAGATGCACGAAAAAAAGTTAGGAGTCTTGGCTTGGTTTTAAAATAGGTTTTTTTGAAAGTTCAACGGGGATGTCCCTTGAATTTGATTGGCAGAGCGATGCGTTAAAGGTCGACCAAGCAGTTTTGAATGTCATCGTTTCATCAGGTCAAGTTAACGGACTTCAAATATATCCAGAGGTGGGCATCCCATCGTGAAACATAGAAGCAGTATCGTTTCCTGCGAGATCAAAACCTGAAGACGATACATTGACGTGCTCCAAGTACTTCAGAATGATGGTGTTGAAGCTGACCGCAAACTGCCCACCTGTTATGACTCAACCAGCGTCAACAGCCACCGCATTATCAATGCATCTATTAACTGCTTCATCTTTGGTGCAATTTGTCTTTGTATCAGCTAAATTTAATGTTTAACGCCTCCAAGCAATAGAGAGTTGATTGCAAACATGACCCACGAATTCATCCATTGGGTCTTTGAATCGTTTGTAGGCAGGTGTACTTACCTCCTTGGTTCCAACAAGATCATAGATTGTCTTGTTTTCCAGCAAAGATTTATGAGCAATCACTGATTCAGGAATGGCAAATGCACATAAATGGCTTCCAAAACTTGCCTTTATCCATTGAGTAATTGCAGAAGCCACCGCATCGTTCGACGGTTTTGCTTTATTAATAAATATTTCAACAAAATCATATTTTTTCGTTTCAGTAAATTGAGGTAACAAGTTTGCTAATTCTGCAAAAATACCCCAGAATTGACACAAAGAAGCATAGTCTAAAGCCTCCTGGGGGCAGGGAGATAAAATAGCGTCGGCTGCTTCAATAGCATTTTGGGTTAAGTACCCTAACGAAGGCCCGGTATCAATCACAATCACGTCATAAAGCTTACGCAATGGAAGTATCCCGATATTGAGTTGTTTTCCTGGATCATACAATAATGGCAAAGGAAGTTTTTGGTCTTTTGCATTTTGAATTTGCGCCATGTTTTTCTTGTCGTTGGCAGGAATAACAAACTCAGCCCCGAATAGTGCGAAAGAGGCAGGAATTAGATCTAAATTATACCAATACGTTTTTTTAACGGCATACTGCAGATCTGGTTGACCACCGAAAAAGAACTCCATGATAGTTTCTTTGCGGTTAATTTGAATTTCTGGATTATACCCACACAATGCTGTAGCACTTCCTCGGCCATCAAGATCTATTAAAAGAACTTTTAAACCTTTTAACGTTAAACCTTGAGCGAGAGAAACTGCTGTTGTAGTTTTGCCTGAATCTTTTTTGTATGATGCAATCGCAATGACTTTGGCTTCTTTATTCGTTGGTCGCTTTGGGTACATGCCAAGGACTTTAACCAATTCAATGGTTTCCTCCAGAGTATAAGACCGTTGAGTTTGACCTTCTTTGATGCGTCCTAGTGTGCTGTTGATTGAAATTTCAGCATTTTTTAATTTTGTGCGGTCGATACCACAAATACCAGCAACCTGAAAAGCTGAAAATTCAGGTGGTTTTTTTAAGTCCGGGCTCAATAAGGCTTCTCGAACTTGATTCAAAACAGCTTCTGCATTGATAGCCATTTGTACCAAATCATCAATGGATGTGTGCGGCATAGGAGGCAAAAAACGATTACTGTCGGTCGCCAATGTTATTTGGTTGATTTTCTTTTTCATATTTGTTTGAACTTTCGGGAAAATATCACTTGTGTTGAAAAAACGGGGACTTGGATTTGTTAAGGATGCACTGCAAAAGTCATCTTGGCGCCTGACTTGAAAGTTATATCTTCATGAAAAAAACCACCTTCGCCTGTACCAGATTCGAATTGGTCATCAAGAGAACACGCAAGCGTGAGTTTCTGGGCGTGAAGAATCTTGCTGTGCCTTGTACTGAGTTGACTGGCTTGATCCAGCCCTTTGCGCCTGCAAGTAAAACGCGCCCTCCGCCTTTTTCCCCTTGCCCCAATGCTTCGCATTCGTTTCATGCAGAAGTGGTTTGGCATGTTGACGCAGGCGCTACGCGCCTGCCTGATAAGAGCACCATTCTCGGATCCCGTCACTTGCTTGAAGCCAACAACTTGGCCTCTCAGATTCTTGCCAGCGATAACACCAAGTTGATTGAGCGGGGCTTTCTGCTCAAAGCGGGCACGGTCCTTGATGCCACTTTGATCGCAGCTCCCAGCTCCACCAATAACAGCATGGAGGAGCGTGATCCAGGGATGCACCAGACCAAGAAGGGCAATCAGTGGCACTTCGATATAAAAGCGCACATTGACGCAGACGCTTGGTCTGACTAGGTTCAAACGGTCACAGGCACTGCGACCGATGAGCATGACATCACTCAAGCCCACGCCTTGTTGCAGGGTGAAGAAGATGTTGTATTCGCAGACTCCTGCCAACGGCGTATCACCCAGCGCGAAGATCCAGCGCAGCATCCTGGGATGGACTTGCAAGTTGCCATGATGCCTTGTAAGTGCCGGGCTTTGAAGAAGAACAACACTGTAGACGCCTTGATCGACAAGTTGGAAAAGAGCAAGGCCAGCATTCGGGCCAAAGTGGAAGACCCCTACAGGTTGTTCAAGTGCCAGTTCGGCAATCGCAGGACTTGGTATCAAGTCTGGGTCACAAACACAGCGCAATGCTTCACGCTGTATGCGCTGAGCAACTGGTGGATGGTGAGAAAACGAACTATCCGGACAGCTGAGTGGTGAGTGCGCCTGCAGCGAGGGCAAATGCCCAAAAGGTGGCTCAAAGGGGTCAACCAACGGGGGGAAAGTCCATGAAATGGGTGAATCAGAAGCACGACATTCCATCTGATGAACTTTTATCAATCAACTGTCTTTTTTAGGCTGGATTTCACTTAGTCGGCAATTTTATCTTTTTTTTACTCGTTTTGGGAAAATTTGTTAAGAACATATTTGTCTAGAAAAAAAGTTTTTATCAAAAAGTTAAAAAATTTTTCATAAGCACAAAAAAAATTCAAAAGACAATTTTTTTTAGTAATTCTTTAAATACATTTGTGTATGAAAAAAAATTTAGACTGACAAATAATTATGGTATGATCAAAAAATAATTGAAAAAAGATATATTTAATTAGTTACTTATAATTACTTAATTGTATTTCGTGGTAATGAAAAAATTAAAATTATAAATTCAATAATTTTTAAGGCGACTACCAGGAGCAGCAAATGAGCAATTTGGTGGAGCAAACCCCAAACAAAAATACGTTGTTGGCTGCGTTGCCTCATGATGAGTTCCAACGTATTGCCGTAAATTTAGAGCTCAAGCAAATGGTGCTGGGCGAGTTGCTGTATGACGAGGGCGGCACATTGGGTCATATTTATTTTCCAACCAGTTGCGTTATTTCGCTCCACTATGAGATGGCCACCGGTTCTTCTTCTGAGTTTTCTGCAGTCGGCAATGAAGGCGCTGTCGGTGTGTCACTTTTTTTGGCGGATACAACTACATCGAGCGCTGCACTTGTGCAGACAGGTGGATACGCCTACCGACTGGCATTACCTTTTTTGTTGGAAGAGTTTGGCCGCGCAGGGGCCACCATGCGGTTATTGTTGCGCTACACACAAACGCATTTGAGCCAAGTGTCGCTCCAGGCGATTTGCAAGTCACATCATTTAATCAGTAAAAAATTATGCACTTGGTTGTTGCAGCGCCTGGACCGTAGTCCTGGCACAGAGATCACCATAACGCAAGACTTGATCGCTGATGCATTGGGCGTGCGACGTGAGGGCATCAATGAGGCAATAATGAACTTGCAACAGTTGGGTCTTATCAGTTGCCGACGCGGGCATATTAAAGTATTGGATCGTGCCGGAATCGAAGTATTGACTTGTGAATGCTACGACTTAGTCAAAAAACAATTTACGCGGCTTCTCTCTATCCCTCAGTATCGTCAGATGGTCAGCGCACCGGCCCACTCTTATAAGTCTCTGAGGCACTGAACGTTTTGATGCTGACCAGCGATCTGCAAACTGGAATGAAAAAGGTAATCATTGCACAGTGTTTAAGGTTTTCTATTTGCATTCTAGAAATGCTGTTTCAGCTAGCGGTTGACAAAAAACTGCACGCGACCAGAAGACGAATGAACTTCAGAAAATTCAGTCACTGCCTGCGCTAACGTATGAAAATTCTGGGCTGAACGGCTGGTAGGGGCAAATGTCATCAAGGGTTGCAGACACATGTGCGCATCGTGAATTAAATCGTCATGCTCTATGGTGCCTGCATACCGAATGGAGCGTGGTAAAAATTTAGCGCAGCATCGGTTGAATTTGTGAAATATGTCTTCGCCAGTCTGCTGATTTTGGACTGAGTTTGCAATCAAATAATTCTCTTCCACAAGATCGTCCGCCATCAGCATCTTGAAAGTTCCGTATGCGCCTGCAATGGATGTAGGGTCATTGCGCATAACAATAAAACGTCGATGGCAAGCGGCCATGAGGGTCATCATAGACTGATTGATGCCTGCAGGAATGTCCACGATCAAGTAATCCAGCTCACCCTCTAAATCGGAGAAGTTTTGCACCAATTGTGCGATCTGCAGCGCATTCAAAGTGGTTAGCGTTTGATTGACTGATGCGCCCGAGATCAATCGCAAATTCTGTGCTGTAGTGACAGTTATTTCGGACAATGTTTTTTCACCACTCAAAACATGACTGATGTTGTAAGGGCAAAGCGTGCCTAGCAAGATAAGAGCATTGGGCAGCTCTAAATCAGCGTCAAACAGCATGACTCTGAACCCCATTTTTTTCAGTGCCAGCGACAGATTGACCGCAACCGTCGTCTTTCCAACCCCGCCATTTCCACTGGCGATACCAATCACTTCAGTATTTTTACAGTACGTCATTGCATGCAGTGAGTGATGTGAGTGAACATTTGGAAGATGTTTATTGCGCCCTATGGCCTTTGAGAGATGCAGATCTACATTGAGGTCCTTTGTGCTTTGTGCCTCTAGTTTTCATTCATAGAATCAAGATTAACTGTAATTGGCTCTATGGAGTGTTGGCTATCCAACATATAAAAATCGAATCGCAAAGTTATATTCTGAAAATTAGCAATTTGCATAAAAGTAACAGCTGGAAAGTCCCCATGAAACGTTACAGCGCAACGAATCGTATATCTCGCTTGATCTGCCGCAGGGTCGCACTCTGCGAGCAGGCCGAGTTCCTAAAGCATTGTTTCGGTAAGCCATTTTTTGCATTTTTTTGCTTTAACTACATTCGGACCGCTGTTTGCTTGGCGAGTGTTGGTTTAGCTCATGCAGGGTCCCTTGAGGTTGCGGGGACTGTTCCTGTTCTTGAGCCATTGATTGCCTCTGCGCTCTCATCGCATCCGTCCCAAAAATCCCAAATTTTGCTTTTGCAATCTGCGCAAGCGGGAATTGACATTGCACGCTGGCAGTTTTATCCGACGCCTTCACTGTCAATTGAACAAGCGGGTGCCAGCCCAACCGACCCCTCTTACCAGGGCACCAGCTCGGTGAAAAGGTTGAGTTTGCAGCAGCCCTTATGGACGGGCGGACGTTTGACCGCTGGGTTGCAAAAAGCACAAGCTAACGTATCGGTGAGTCAGGCCAGCGTGGACGAGGTGCGCCAACAACTGGCTTTGCGGGTTTTACAAAGCTATGGTGAATGGATGGCGGCCTTCCTGAAAATAAGGACCCATGATAAAAGCACTGCAACGCACGACCGTTTGCACGCACTTGTCAAACGTCGAATTGAAAAGGGGGTTGCGCCCAAAAGTGACTCCACTTTGGTGATTGCGCGTCTGGAGTCACTCGCATCGGACACGGCGGTGCTTCGCGCCCAGCAAGACATTTCCTTGGCTCGGCTTGGTCAACTGGTGGGACATCCGGTCCTCTCTGCCGAGCTTGCGTTAAATTTAGCTCTACCCTATCAGTGGGGATCTGAACTGCCCATTTTGCTTGACAAATCGCTTGTGGTTTCTCCAAGTTTGCTTAAGGCGCGGTCGTTAGCGAAGGTTCAAGAGTCGGTTGTAGCTGAACGCCGTGCTGATGTTTCACCGGAGGTCTATCTCCGTGCAGAGCAGCAATATGGCAATTTTTTGTACCGAAATGCCCCTTCGGAAAGCAGACTCTTTATTGGTGTGACCAGTCACTTTGGTGCTGGTCTCTCTAGCCTTTCAGGCATCGATGGTGCCAAGTCCATGTACCTTGCCGCATTAGAAGAGGTTGAAGCTCAGGGGCGCATCGTGAGCGAACAAGTGCTCGCGGATTACACCTTGGCCGCATCCTCTCAAAGTCGAATGGGTGCACTGCAGGCTGCACTGAAAGCGGCGGTGGAAGTTTCACAGTCTTACGATCGTCAATTTTTGGCGGGTCGTAAAACCTGGCTGGACGTTATGAATGCCGCCCGAGAGTTGGCCCAAATTGAAGTTCAGTTGGCTGATATCGAGTCTACCCAGGTGATAGCGACTTGGCGTCTGGCCATTTACAGCCAAGGCCTCAATGCTGTGTTGGGTGTTCTGCAATGACGTTACTAGCATGTCTCGCGCGGCTAGCCCAGTTACAAAATGAAAGTGTGGATCTTCTGGCTTTGCAAGAAGCTGCTGAGGCAGCTCAGACTCAGTCAGGCTTAAAGCCCCAAGGGCAGCTGAAAATAGTCGCCTCGCACCTGCAGGTGTCCTCCGCACGCTGGCTTGCGCTGCCCGATGCGGCTCATGTGCCGGCACTCCTGTGTGATGTCACAGCCATGCCTGAGTCAAAGCAACCGGGGAAGTGGGGTATCTTGCGAGGTCAAAATGCCCAAGGTCAATGGGTCAGCGAGTGGTGGGATGCCCAGAAGTTGCAATGGAAAGAGCGTGCAGATGATGCACTGAAAGGGCATGGCATAGCCCTTTTTAAGCTGAGCAAGCACTTTGTAGCGCACAACAGTCCGCTGTTTCAAATGATTCGGGGTGAGATGTTGTCTCACCCCAAGCTCATACGAGAAGCCATCATCTGCGGACTGATGGTCAACGTCGTGGCCTTGGGCGCCTCCATGTACAGCATGCAGGTTTATGACCGCGTAGTGCCTACTGGTGCCTTTCAAACACTGTTGGTGCTGACCTTGGGCGTATTGGCCGCTGTGCTGTTTGAGTTGATAACAAAAAGCGTGCGAAGCGGGATTTATGAGCGGCTTGTTGGCCAAGTTGACCAACGATTGGCAAGAGCCGTTTACCAGCGATTTCTCTCCATTAGGGTTGACCAACTGCCACAAAGCGTTGGCGCCCTGGCGGGGCAAATGCGAGGTTACGAGACGGTCCGGGGTTTCTTTTCATCAATCACGACCAATTTGCTCGTGGATGCGCCATTTGCGCTCGTATTCACTCTCTTCATCTGGTTGATTGCCGACTCACTGGCACTCGTACCCTTGACCTTTTTTTGCCTTTCGATCGTCATTGGTTTGTACTACCACCGTCAGGTTGACTCTTTTGCTTTTAAAGCCATGATCAGCGCCAATCAAAAAACCGGTCTGCTCGTGGAAACCATCGAAGGTGCTGAGACCATTAAAAGCGGACAAGGCGGTTGGCGCATGCTGTCTCGTTGGATGAAATCGACAGACGATGCCCGTGACTGCGAATTTCAAATACGCAAACTCAGTGAGCACTCGCAGCATTTGACAGGTGCCTTTCAACAAGTTTCTTATATTTTGTTGGTTGCTTTGGGTGCGTTGATGATCAGCAAAGGCGAACTGACCATGGGCGCGCTGATTGCGTGCTCCATCTTGTCAGGGCGGGTGCTGGCTCCAGTGGCCACCATTCCAAACCAATTGGTGCAATGGGCGCACACCAAATCAGCACTGAAGGGCTTGGATCGCTTATGGGCTTTGCAAGACGATCATCATGGCCAATTGCAAGCGGTATTGCCAGGCGCCATTCAAGGGTCCTACCGATTTGACAGTGTCATTGCGCGCTATGGTGCCAATAAAGCGTTAAATATTCCGTCATTGAAAATTAGGGCGGGTGAAAAAGTGGGTATTTTGGGTCCGGTGGGTGCAGGCAAAACCACACTGCTTCGACTCATGTCCGGCATGTACAAACCGCAGGACGGGCGAATTCTTTTAGACGACATTGAATTGGCCCATATTGCCAAACCGTCCCTGGCGCATCACATGGGTTACGTGCAACAAGATGGAAGGTTATTCTCAGGCACTTTGCGTGACAACCTTATTCTGGGTCAACTTGACCCGGGCGACCAGGCCATATTTGATGTAGCGCGCCAGACGGGCTTGATGCAAACCGTTATCACCCGCCATCCGAAAGGCTTGCATCAAGAGATTTTTGAGGGCGGTAGTGGCCTCTCGGGTGGGCAGCGTCAACTGGTTAACCTAACCCGAGCTTTTTTGCGCCAACCCAATATTTGGCTACTTGATGAACCGACGGCTTCGATGGACGGCAGCCTAGAGCTTCATGTCATTCAAGCACTTCGGACGCAGCTCAAAGCAGAACACACCTTGGTCTTGGTGACCCATAAGGCTGACATGTTGGCATTGGTAGACCGCGTGATCGTGATCTCTGATCACCAAATTGTTATGGACGGGCCGAAAGCGCAATTTTTGCAAAACCCTGCCGTGCCATCTGTTGTCAACCTAGGGGTTCGCGCATGAAAAAAACTGAGGAATATTCAAGCGCAAAAAACTTTTCTACAACATTGTTGTTGTTGTTGGGATTGAGCGGCTTTTTACTTTGGGCCGCTTTGTTTGAGATCGATCAAACCGTGCGTTCCCAAGGGCAACTCATACCCAGTGCGCGTACGCAGGTCATTCAAGCGGCTGATGGCGGCATTCTGTATCGCATTCTGGTGCAGGAAGGACAAAAAGTGAGCGCCGATCAACCGCTGGCCGAGCTAGAGCGTGATCGTTCTAACGCGGCCTATGAAGAAAGTCGGGCGAAAAATATGGCCTTGTCAGCCAGTCTGGTTAGAGCACAGGCGGAGGCTGCAGAAAAGCCCCTGGTATTCAAAGCCAAGTTCAAAGAATTTCCGGAGTTTGTTTCTGCACAGAAGGCTCTTTACAAACAACGAAAGTTGGGATTGAAAGAGGACTTGGATACCTTGCGAGAAGCACTTGAAATGGCGCAAGACGAATTGAAAATGAACACGGCGTTGTTCAGCACGGGTGATACCAGTCGCCTAGAAGTCATGCGGGCTCAGCGCCAAGTGGGTGAGCTGCAAGGCCGTATCAATGCCGTGCGCAACAAGTACCAGCAAGACGCTCGCCAAGAATCAACCAAGTTGGCCGAGGAGTTGTCCTCGAGTCGCTACAAACTGCAAGAGCAGCAAAGTATCTTGCGTCACACCATTTTGAAAGCGCCGGCGGCTGGGATTGTTAAGTTCCTCAAAGTGACCACCATTGGCGGCGTTCTGCGCGCAGGCGACGAGCTGATGCAAATATCACCCACCGATGGCGACATGGTAATTGAAGTGAAGATCAATCCGGCGGATATTGGACTGCTTAAAACAGGCCTGCCCGTGGCCATCAAACTCGATGCTTTTGATTACTCAGTTTACGGCAGCCTGTCGGGCAGTCTGATCTACATCAGCTCAGACACGCTCACCGAACAAGCGGCCAATGGTCAGACCAGTACTTATTACCGCGCTCAAGTTCGCCTTGACTCTAGTCCTGAAAGACGCAACGCCAAATTAGCTGACGTTGTGCTCAAGCCAGGCATGACGGCTACGGTCGATATCTTCACCAGCCGCCGCTCCGTATTGAAATATCTCGCTAAGCCAGTATTCAAGGCTTTCGGCGGTGCCATGAACGAACGCTAACTCAATCAACCAAGGAAAGACTATGACGACAACTGCAAAATCTCCCGCACTCGCTTTGCTCAACGGCAAAACGGTGCAACCGGTCAAATCTGGTCAAGCCAATGTTTTCAAAGCCAAGTGGGGCGAGCATTACCGTATTGTGAAAGTCACCGAGGGTGCTGAGCAATTGCTCGATAACGTGATTGCAAAGCGCTTAGGTAATGATTTGTCACTCAACTATGTCGAAGGCACGCAGGTCATATTGAGAGATTACTACATCGAATGCAAGGCAGACTTTGCATGCGATGTCATGCTGCCAGGTCAAGCAGGTGTAAATTATCTACTCACTGGGGATGGTGCACCCGGCGCCGCTTTGAGTGAGGGTGTCAGCATGGTCTATGCGCACGGTGGCAAGGATGCTTTGATGGGCATGACAATCGGCAATGCCGTCCTTCACTCGGCATTTACAGGCTACTACGGGACCGAAATCACCTATGTCCCCGTTGCTCAAAGCGGCGGAGGCAACCTGCTGTTGCTGGGTGTTTTAGCTTTGGGTGCTTTGGGGGCTGCTGCTGGCGGCAGCAGCGGCAGTAGCGGCAGCAGCAGTAGCAGCACTGCAGGGACTACGCCCTCCGCTGTGCACAATATGGTCAATGGCACCCTTGTGGGTGGACCGGTCATTGTCAGCAATGATTTGTATCTGGTTTTGTACAAAGCCGATGGTGTTACACAGGTGGGTGAGCGCACGCATTTCAGCGGCACAGGCACTTTGAGTATTGACGTTGGCAGCTATACAGGCGTTGTGATTGCCAAGGTGACCGATGGCGGTTCGGGCGTCGACTATATCGATGAAGCCACTGGAAAAGCAGTCGACCTGACGGCCAATCTGATGGCGGTCGGCGTGGCGCAATCGGGCACGGTCAATATCAACATCAACCCCCTGACCACCATCGTAGCCCTCAAGCTGGGCGCAGTCTTTGCAGGGTCCAGCGCCACTTTAATTACCGAAGCCCTGATTGCGCAGACGAACAAAGCCGTAGCCAGCGTTTTCGGTTTGAGCAGCATTGATGCGGCTGGCATCATCACCACCGTGAACCTCTCAGGTACAGCTAATGCCGCTTACACACCAGGCGATTTGGGTACAGAAGAGGCCTATGGTGCTATTTTGGCGGCCTTGTCAGGCGTCGATAAAGCCAACGGTGGCAACACCCAGGCTACCATTGACCAGCTCGTGCGTGAACTGACGCTGACCGGTAGCACAGGCTTTCTCAGTCCCACTGGATCGGCAGCGGTCATTGTGGGTGCCAACGTTTCAGCTTCCAATGCAAACGGAGCGGCCACCACTGGATTGACGAGCGTTGTTTCCAGTTTGATGACCCTAAAAAATACATCATTAGGCATTGACAGCGTTTTTTCAGGTGACGTGATCAACGACAACGGACAAGCCATTATGTTGAGCGGGACGGTAGCCGTAGGGGCTACTGTGGGGCTTTTTATTGGGGGTATCGCGCGCAGCGCAGTTGTCAAAGGAGACGCGTGGACTTACACCCTTTCTGGCGCTGATATCAATGCCATCGGGCAAGGCGGGAAAGCCTTAACTGCGACAGCTACTTTAAGTGATGGCAGCACCCGAAGTGTCGTACGTAATTTCGTCGTGTTGGCTGACGCGCAATCTACCAATCAGGCCTCATCCGCTGCTGCATTGACTATCTACAACGCTGCTAAAGCATTGGTCATTGCTGATGTCATTGCAGCCAGCGGAGATCTAACAACTGCCGCAACCGCATTAGCGGCGGTGAGTACAGCATTTAGTGGCGCAGCCGCTATTGCTGCTGCGCAAAAGTGGGTCACGGATGCAGCCAAACAGAGCACGGATACAGTAACGCAAAGCGCTGCGGCGGCGGTCCTCAAGGCGTCAGCTTATGCCAGTTTAGCGGTTAGTGATGATGCGGCTGCGACTGCGGCTGTATTGGAGTCGGTCATTGCCAGCACGGCAGCTGCAAGCAATTTGAACGCTGCCAACGCCGCACTGCTGCTTGCGCGGAACGCGCAAAGCGCCCTGGCTGCAGCAGAGTTGGTCAAAGATGATATTTCTGCTGCGAAGTTGGCCGCTTACAATGCCGCCAAAGCGGTCGTCATTGCGGATGTCAACGCAGCCAGCGCAGATCCTGCAAACGCTGCAAGCGCGCTAGCATCCGTCAGCAACGCAGCGACTGGCGCGGCCGCCATTGCTGCTGCGCAAAAGTGGGTCACGGATGCGGTCAAACAAAGTACGGACTCAGCGACCCAAAGCGCAGCTGCAGCTGTACTCAAGGCCGCAGCCGTGGCCACCGCTTCCGTTGGTGATAATGCCGCCGCAACGGCCGCTGTATCGGAATCGGCGACGGTCAATACGCTCGCGGCAAACAATATCATTGCCGCCAATGCAGCCCTGCAAATTGCGCAGTCTGCGCTCGTCAACCTGACTGCAACAGAGGCCATCAAGGACGCAACCGCTGCTGCCGCACTGAAGATTTACAGTGCGGCTAAAGCTGTCGCTTTGATGGATGTCATCGCTGCCAGCGGAGACCCTGCAGCTTCTGCAACCTCGCTGGCATCAGTCAGCAACGCAGTGACTGCGGCGGCCGCAATTGCTGATGCGCAAAAGTGGGTGAACGATGCCGCCACACAAAGCTCAGACACTGCGATGCAAAGTGCTGCCGCAGCGGTCCTCAAGGCAGCAGCCGTTGCCAGTGCAACGGTTGGGGATGATGCAGCAGCGACTATGGCCGTTTTCGAATCGGCCGTTGCCAGTGCAGCAGCCGCAAACAATCTGCTTTCTGCCAACGCAGCACTTTTGTTGGCACAAACTGCACAGACCAAGCTGATCACAGATGAGTTGCCAAAAGAGACGATTGCTGCTGCCTCGTTGTTGGCTTACTACAGGGCAAGTGCATTGGTCGTCTCTGATGTCATCTCTGCAAGTGCAGATCCAGCATTAGCTGCAACCACACTGGCTGCTGCCAGTACGGCAACTACTGCCGCCGCCGCAGTGGCAGCTGCGCAAAAGTGGGTCACAGATGCTGGCACACAAAGCACTGACACCTTGGCGCAAAGCGCTGCAGCGGATGCACTCAGGGCTGCTACAGTGGCCACAGCAGCCGTCGGAGATGATGCCGCCGGGAATGGGGCCGTATTGGAATCTGCCTTTGCCAGCTTTTCAGCAGCAAATAATGCCATCGCCGCCAACGCAGCATTGCAAATTGCCCTGACCGCACAGACCAACTTGACCGCGCCGGAGGCCACCAAGGACGCAGCCGCTGCAGCTGCCCTGGTGAGCTACAACGCTGCCAAAGCTGTTGTCGCAGTGGATGTCAACGCAGCCAGCAACGACCCAGCAGTTGCGGCAACCGCACTGGCTGCTGTGA
>Ga0114964_10000507_pt1 | contig 29992 bp, 42 predicted proteins | sample C_131016_MF_Meta_FD_92638 | JGI IMG/M metagenome (GOLD analysis project Ga0114964, IMG submission 92638) | Freshwater microbial communities from Lake Croche, Canada to study carbon cycling - C_131016_MF_MetaG | ecosystem: Environmental > Aquatic > Freshwater > Lake | place: Lake Croche, Canada...
CAACAGGTGGTACTGCTGGCGTTGTAACTATCGCCGCATCTGCTCTTACTGTCACCGCTTCCTAACTAGGAAGGGGAACAACCCCAAATGGCAATCGTATTAACGACTACCAAAACAGCAATAACATCAACGACTGCGGCTACAACTGCAACCGTTTCTTATACTCCTGCTGTTGGTCAAAATATCTTATTGGGAATGTCTTGGAACCCAACAGGTAACCAAACTCCTACGATAACAACCGTCACCGATACTGGTGGCGGAACGTGGGTTGCGGTTGGTTCTATATTAAGCGCACCTGCTACTACTGCCGCAGGAAACATTCTTCAACAATGGTGGTATCGCTCAACTAAGTTTGCAAATACAACGGCAGTTACAGTTACCGTTACATTTAGTGCCGCTACTACTTCAACAGGTTCTATTTTTACTGCTACTGGCGTGGGTGCTACACCAACAACGGTAATTTCTGAAATAGGTACAGGCGCAACAACAGCCGTATTAAATACTGGAACTCTTGTATCTGGTGATGCTTTAGTAGCGATTGCTCTTGGTTATGGAACATCGCCAGTTATAAGTAACGCAACATACGGAAGTTTTACCGCTATGTCAGGCGCAATGACTATCGGTACTACTGTCGGTGGTCGTTCTTTATATTCGACAACAGCAGGCGCAACAACTGTTGGTGCAATAACTATAACTGGAACCGTAACTGGTTATATGGTTTCTGCGGTTTACTTAACGCAAGCACAAGTAACAGCCGCAACACTTACTTTAACTGGCGCAACATCAGGCGTTAAATTAAACTTTCCCATTACAGCAACAGCATCATTAACTTTAACTGGTAACGCAATAATTCCAGTAACGGCTACTGGTTCTATTTTTTTAGTAGGTTCTTCAACTGCAAGTTTAAGTTATCCAGTATCAGCATCAGCATCTTTATCTCTTAATGGAAGCGCAACGCAAGAATTAGATTTTGCCACTACGGGCAATGGCTTTATAAATTTAACTGGTTCGGCAACAACTAGCACATCTTCGCTTGTAACTACTGGTTCTGGCTTCATTAGTTTATCTGGTAACGCTTTTATTGAAGAAGATTTTCCCGTAACAGCAACGGGTTCAATTAGTTTAAGCGCGAGCGCATTAGATAGCCTTACATTTATTTCCACTGGTAATGGTTCAATTACATTAACTGGAAACGCAATAGGAGAAGAAGATTTTCCTGTTATGGCAATCGCTTCTCTTTCTTTATTGGGTAACGCTTTTAGCGGTATTGCCCCCGTACCTGCTACTGGCTTTGGTTCGTTAACTCTTAACGGTTCAGCAACTCAATCACTTTGTTATCCAGTAACGCCAACAGGTTCTATTTCTTTAACTGGAAATGGAGTGCAATCTCTTTCATATATTGCTACCGCAACAGGTTCAATAACTTTAACTGCTTCATCTACGGATACAGAAACTTTTCCCGTTACTGCAACTGGAACAATTTCGTTAGCAGGAACAGGAACAGCGCAACTATTACAAACATCAGGTACGGGTTCAATTACTCTTAACGGTAACGCAACTTCTTTATTAACATTTGTAGATACAGCAAATGGTTCATTAACACTTACCGCTAATGGAACTATTGGATTAAAGTTTCCTGCTACTGGTAATGCTTCATTAACACTTAGCGGTAACGCAACAGATACCATCGCAATATCAGGTACAGCATCTATATCTTTATTGGCTAATGCAAACGTTGGCTCGTTTCTTATTACTACTGGCTCAGGTTCTCTTTCTCTTACCGCTAACGCAAACGCAATTATTAGTTACTTCACTTCTGGTTCTGGTTCTTTAGGATTATCAGCGACAGGAACGCCATTACTTTCTTATGTCACTACCGCTATTGGTTTACTTGGCTTAATAGCAAGCGGAACAATAAGTCAACCAAAGTATTCGGTACTTGGTAATGGTTCATTAAGTTTAGATAGTTCAGCAAATAGCAAATTAGTATTTTCGGGAAGCGGTAATGGAAGCGTTACGCTTAATGGAAATGCCTCAGCAAGAATCCTTGGAATGGGCTTTATTGGTTGGGGAATACCAGTATGATTAACACAACGCTGAATCACAAGAGCGACTAGGAGACACAATGGGCTTGCTTGATAACTTTGCAAAAAGAGTAGCGGAAGAACTAAGTAAATCTCCTAACCTTCCTGTCGGTGCCGTATCTATGACGCAGGAACAAATGCAACAACGTTCTAATGCAAATTTAACTACGTACGGACAAAGCGTTGGATTACCACGCGATGTAAATGCACCTATGGTTCCTTTCTCACCGGGAATGCCAATTATTCCTGGAGCCATTAACCCACCGTTAGATGAATCAGGTCGTCCTGCACCACGCCGTTATGAATTTCAAGTTGCACAAAATATTAACGTTACTGAAACACGTTTAGTTCCTTTTAAGACTTTACGTGCCGCCGCAGACCAGATAGATATTTTGCGTCGTTGTATCGAAGTATTGAAAGCAAAAGTTTCTGGTTTGCAATGGGATATTGTTTTGGCGGAAGATGCTTCTGAACAACTTATCTCTGAAATAGGTGGCAACCAAGTACGCGCCGCAGGTATTGCAAGAGAACAATTTAATGATGAAATTTCTCGCTTACGTCAATTTTGGGAGCAACCAGATAAGAGTAACGGTTTGGTATTTGCAGACTGGCTTAACGTTGCGTTGGAAGAAATTCTTGTACTAGATGCTTGGGCTGTCTGGCCTCAAAGAAGTGTCGGTGGAGATTTAATGGGATTACAAATCCTTGACGGCTCTACGATTAAACCTTTGATTGACGATAGAGGTATGCGCCCTGCTTCACCGTATCCTGCTTATCAACAAATTCTTTACGGTTTCCCACGTTCTGAATTTTCTGCTCCAGAAGAAGATATAGAAGCAGACGGAGAATTTAGTTCAGACGAACTCGCTTATATGATTAAAAACCGTAGAACGATGACTGTTTATGGTTACTCACCAACAGAACGTTCTCTTGCCGTTGCAGATATTTATTTGCGCCGTCAGCAATGGTTACGTGCGGAATATACCGATGGCGTTACACCTGAACTCTTAATGAAAACCGATGCAAACTTTGGTAATAACCCAGACTTGCTTCGTGCTTATGAAAATATCTTCAATAGTGATTTAGCAGGACAGACAGAACAACGCAAGCGCGTTCGCCTTCTTCCAGTAGGTATGGAGCCAGTTCAGTTCGATGGTTATGGCGAAAGATTCAAAGATGTTCTTGATGATTATTTAGTTAATTCTATTTGCGGTCACTACGGAGTTATGCCAGCAGAAATTGGTTTCTCTCCTAAAGGTGGTTTAGGTGGAGCAGGTCACCAAAAGGGTCAAGCCGAATCAGGTGAGGTTATTGGTTCACAACCTTTATCTAATTGGGTAGCGCGGATGCTTTCTAATCTCTCTTATGTATTTCTTGGTATGCCACGCGAACTTGAATTCAAGTTTATGCCTAGCGAACGTCAAGACACAGAAGCAATAGCACGTACCCACGATATTGAAGTTAAAAATGGTGCGATAACTGTTAATGAGATGCGCTCGCTTGCTGGTCGCTCTTTGATTGATTCACCAGAAGCAGATATGCCTATTATCGCGTTAGGTAATACCGCTTACTTCATAACAGAAGATGGCGTTAAATCTTTTGAATCTTTTGTTGACGCTACTGCAATACAACCTCCTATGAATAGTGTTGGAGATTTGCCTAATGACGCTGAAACTAATGAGCCAAACGAAACCGCAGAGATTGAAAGCCCAGAAGAAGAATCAAGCGATGCCGTTAAAGCGCAAGATGAAATTAAGCGTTTCTTGCGATGGATTAAAAAGTCGCCAGACCGTTCTTTCAACTTTCAAGCGGTTCCTGTCGTTTATTCGGAAGTGTTAAACAAATTCATTTCAATAAAGGATTATGACTCAGCACGTTGGTATGCCGAACGCTATTTGGCTTAACTAATGAAAAAGTTGTTCAGCGAAGCCAACGGCGCAAAGTTAAGACTTGCCGCCAGACGTGCTGATTTAATTCGTAACGCAATAAAGGATTCTGTTGACGTTAATAAAATTATGGAAGCGTGGACTCATACGCATTTCACCGACACTGTTACGCCAGCGCAAGCAAGAGAATGGGCGCAAGTTCATATCTACTTCGACAAGAAGCCATTAAACAAAGCGTTAGAAACTATCTATGCAGAAGGTTATGTTCTTGGAGAACAAATGGCGTTTGCTGCATTAGCCAAGATAAGACTTAACAAATCAGCCCCGACATTAAATCAAATGCGCGGTGCTATTGGTACTCCTTGGAAAACTTGGACACCGGGCAATAAAGCAGCCGCACGTTTATTGAATCCGCCTAACGGTTTGAAGAATCTATTGCAATCTCGTGGTGTAACAATAGACGGTATGAGTAAAACAACTCTTGACCGCATAGGAAGTATTCTTGCTAAAGCGTTAAAAGAAGGAGCAAGCCCACGTAGCACGGTTGCTTCTCTTTTAGATGTATTGCCAAAACCAACGGAAGCGCGAGCGCAGGTATTACAGGCTCTTGGTTATAGTGAAGTTGATTCTATGTTGTCCGACCCTGAACGCGCTTTAATGATTGCCCAAACTGAAATGAGCAGAGCCGTAAGTGTTGCTAATCGTGAATTGTATTTGGATTCTGGCGTTGAATTGGTAGAGTGGCTTACTGCTGACCCTTGTGATGAGTGTCAAGAGAATCAAGATGTATCTCCTATCAGTATTGAAGATACATTTCCAAGTGGAGATACTGAACCCCCTGCGCATCCTAATTGTGTTTGCGACTTAGCCCCGTATGTTGTAGATACTCAAAATATTGGTGAAGATGCGCTAGCATTAACACTTGACTAAGGAGAAACTAAATGGCAATTCAACACGTTAATGCAAGTACTCAAACAACTGCTACACCCCTTGTCACAATTAAAACAGGGTTAAAACAATTACAAGCCGTTCAGATTTACAATGGACATTCGGCAGCAATCTTTATTGGTGACGCAACTATCGCAACTTCTGGCGCAACTATTGGACGCACTATTGCTGCCGCTGGTTCGTTTCAACTTTGGTGTAATTCAGGCGATACCATTTACGGAATTTCCGCTGCGGCTTCTGCTGTCGGCGCAATCGTTATTACTTACTCGGCATAATCAAACAAGGAGAAATCAATGGCAAATACCAATCTATCAACTTCATATGCCGCTATTACAAAAAGCGTTAAGCAAGAAGATGGCTCGCTTATGGTTTATGGAAAGGCTACTGATGACGCTATTGACAGCGATAATCAAATTTGCGATATGGGTTGGCTCTCTAAGGCTATGCCTGAGTGGTTTAAGTCTGGCGGAAATATCCGTGAACAACATTCTAATATTGCGGCAGGAGTAGCGAAAGAACTTGACGCAAAGAACGATGGTTTTTATATTCGCGCACATATCGTTGATTCTTCTAGTATTAAAAAAGTTGAAGCGGATGTGCTAAAAGGTTTCTCAATCGGTATTCGCGGTGCGCGAGTTCAACGTGATGATAAGGCTCTTGGTGGTCGAATCATTGACGGACAGATTGTAGAAGTAAGCCTTGTTGACCGCCCTGCCAACCCTAATGCCAAACTTATGTTGGCAAAATCTAACGGAACGGAAATAATCCAAGTGGAAGAATTAGTTGAACAAGAACTACCAACAGAAGAAACTTTAGAAGTTATTGACGCTCCTGTTGCAGAAGAAGTTATTACAGAGCCAGTAATTGAAACTCCAGCAGTAGAGGAAACTCCTGCGGTTGAAGAAGTAGTGGAAGCAGAAAAATCTGATTCTACCGATAAGTGTCTTGAATGCGGTTGCCACAAAGTAGAAGATAATCACGGTAGTGCTGACGTAACTACTGCTGAAATGGTTCAAGAAAAATCAACCATCACACCTCTTCCAATTATCGAACGCGTTGGCGATGTTCAAGATGAAGAAATCTTTGAATCAGAAGATGATTCAAGTAAGTCTGCTCTAACCGATAGCACGATTGACGCTATCATTGAGAAAGCCGTAAAGAGTGCAACTGAATCTGTTCGTACAGAGGTTGAAACATTAAAGTCTGCTCACGCAGAAGTTATCAACAAATTACAGGATGAGTTGGCTGTGGCAAATTCAAAAGCAGCAAGCGGTGGTCCAAAGCGCACGGCTGTAAAGCCAGTTGCTACTGGCGTTAATGAGTTCATTAACAAAGCAGCAGAATATCGCGCAAAGGCAAACGCAACGACAGACCCAATCCTTGCAAAAGGTTGGAAAGAAATGGCTACGGACTTTGAAGCCAAAGCCAACGAACTACTAACCAAATAAACCTCTTTACGAAAGGAACAAACCTAATGGCACTTAACGCGCCTAAGGCAAGTGACTTGTTCAGCGATGCAGTATCCGCTAAGGATTCAGCTGCACGTATGGATGATTTCACTTCCGAACTCAATAAGTCAGTAGGAAATTCTGTATCAGACCCAACGGCAATTATGTCTATCAAGTCTGGTCAGTCAACATTCGCAGAAGCAAGCGGAAGTTCAGTAGCAGTTTTGGAGCGTCTTGTTACAAACAAATCACTAACTCCTGATGCTCTTGCTGGTCTTAACAACGCTCTCGCTTCACAACGTATGGCTATGGGAGAAGTTAACAAAGATATTTCTTTGACTTCACCTCTTTCAACTTCTTTTGCCGCTTTCGATTTGGAAGCACCAGCAAAGTTGCTTACACCACGCCCAACACCACTTCGTAACAAAATCGCTCGTAAAAAAGGCGTAGGAACTTCTCATAGAATCAAGAGAATTACAGGTTACACAGGTACAGGTACAGGTGGACAAGGAAACATTTGGCCGGGCATTACAGAATCTACAACAACACAGTTCGGTCAAATTAACTACGAACGTGGCGCAAAGATTTCTTATACTGCTGACGACATCGTTCTTCCTTATAACTCTTACTCACTATCAGATAGCGTTTCTTTTGATGCTAACTTCTCTGGTCTTGGTTACCAAGATTTGCGTCAACTATCTTCAACATCAACTCTTTACGCAACAATGTTGATGGAAGAACGTATGATGCTTATGGGTCGCGGAACTGCTTCTGGTTACGCAGGACTTCTTGGTACTCCTACCGTTGCTACACCAACAGTTTCGACTTCAACAGCAGGTCAAGTACCTCTTGCAAACGGAACAACTTACTACTTCTATGTAACTGCTGATGCTGGTTCATTTGGTGAATCTGCACTTTCAACAGTTGTATCAGTAGCAACTACAACAGCAACTCAGGTTGCTAACCTTTCCATCACACCAGTAACAGGTGCGCTTGGTTATAAAATTTATGTTGGTACAACCACAGGTGCGGCTAACGCTCACTATGTTGGTCGTATTACAGCCCCAACAGGTATTCTACAAGGTGCCGCTTCTACCAATACTCTTGGTAACAACCTTGTATTCAATACTTCTGGAATCACAGCAGATACAGTTACAACTAACCAAGCCGCAGGTACAGGACTTTCTGCATATGCAACTGGTTATGACGGAATTCTTCCAACTGTTCTTGGTGCTTCTTCAGGTAAGAACAACGCAATCAACTCAACCTTCTCTACATCAAATCCTGGAGTTGAATACCAAAACGTATTCTCTGCTCTTTATGATTCTGTAAAGGCTGACCCAGATGAGATTTTCCTTAATGGTGCAGACCGTAAGCAACTCTCAGATGCAATCAAGAATGGTTCAACTGCTAATTACCGTATCAACCTTGCACAAACTGATACTGGCGATTATGTCGGTGGCGCAACAATCGGCGCACTTCATAATGAAATCACAGGAAAACTTGTCAACTTGACAGTTCACCCTTGGTTGCCACAAGGAGTTTCACCAGTTGTTTCATACACACTTCCAATTCCTGATACTGAGGTTTCGGATGTTTGGGCTAACTACTTGGTGCAGGACTATATGGGTATCCAATGGCCAGTTAACCAATTCGCGTATGAGTTCTCAACATACTTCCGAGGAACATTCTTCTGTTCTGCTCCTGCTTGGAATGGTGCTGTTTCAGGTATCGTTTCTGCTTAATTAAATAGTTAAACGGAAAGGGAGAGAATCAGATAATGGGTTCTCTCCTTTTCTTCTAGTAGAAGGAAGGAAATTGTGTCAAGATTAATTGCATCAGACGGCGGTGTTAAAGGCGTTGATATTCAAACTGAACGCGGTACACGTTCTTATAACCCAGACCGCAAAGGAGTTATCCACGTTGATAATCCTAAACACGCAAGGCAAATGAAATCAGAAGGTTTTTTTGAAGCATCGCTTATGGGACCAACAACAAATAACGATTCGTTGGGATACACTTGTGTTGATTGTGGGTTTGGTTCTTGGTTCAAAAAATGTTCTCGTTGCGGTCACGATATGAGCGCAGACGTTAAAACAGACGGAGATTAAAAATGGCTATCGGCATCGCACCTACAACTTGGTTTAGTGAACTTCCTTATGTCACCGTTGCGGAATTTAAGAACGCGCCAACATCGGTAAGCATTGACAATTTAGTAGTAGGTGGTAATGCCGCCGCACAAGACGCTGAACTTTATAACGTTATTATGCGCGCATCATCTTTTTTGGATGAATACCTAAATCAAAACCTTAATGCTTCATCACAAATAGAAACACAAAGAGTTCGATTTACACCAGAAGGTTATATTGCGCTGCATCCAAATCAAGACCCAGTTATTTCGTTAGACTCTTTTCAATACGGCGCGACACCTAACAATCTTGTAACGCTACCTGATTGTTCTGTGGCTTGGTTTGAAGGACAACAAATTATTATTCCAGTTTCACAAATAGCAACTTCGTGGAGTTCATCTGGACCATTATCTTTTGGCGGTGGCGGTTCAACTCGTCAACAAACGTTTATTAAATATCAGTACACGGCTGGATATGTTAATAGCCTTATTGAAACTGCTACTGCTTCCAATACTTCTTTAACAGTTCAAAGCGCAACAGGCGTAGCCGCAGGAATGCAACTAAGAATTTATGATGGAGCAAATAGTGAAACCATTACCGTTGCTTCTAACTACGTGTACGGCTCTACTACCGTTCCATTGACCTCTGCGCTTCGATACAGCCACGCTAGCGGTATTGCCTATGGAAACTTACCTAATGCAATTAAACAGGCTTGTATCCTTGTTACAAGCGCGTTTATCAAGGTTCGTGGTGATAGTTCAATGATGATGCAAATGACTGTTAATCCATCACGTGCTACTGGTAACACTTCTGCTGAAACTTTAGTTGGCGATGAATTAACACTTGCTCTAAAGATGGTTGACCTTTACAGGAGAATCCGTTAGTGGCTGGTTCACGTTCAGCAGTTCGTACTGCCGTATCCAATTGGATAGCAGAAGGTAACATTACAAATCTAAATCAGATTTGGACTTCGTTTCCTAAGCGAATCAACTTTCAAACTAATGCTAAGACAGGTCAGTTAACACGTGCGGCAGGAGTTGTTTTTATTGCTTCTGAAAGTGAAGCGCGTATTGCTGTTGGCGGTGCTGATAACGGTTGGAAAAGAATTGACTATGTAGTTGATTTTCAAATATTTAGTCATTCGATGCAACGCGATTCAGTAGATTCAATGGATGATTTTGATGCGATTGTGGATGGCGTTAAAACTCAACTGAGGGCTGGTGGGCATAGACTAGGATTGTCAAATGGTGATGTCATTTGGCAAGCGGCAGAACAAGCAATAGATGTTAACTATGGCGAACCTGCTACTAATAATGCTGGTGCTACGGAAACGTGGGCAAGCATTAGATTTACCGTAACCCAAATGATTAACGCATAAGGAGAAAACCCGTGAGTCAATTCCAATACGATGGCGATGAAGAAAGAGTTATTGCGACTCTTGGCATCGTTGTTAATAAGGGTGACGTCTTTGAAGCCCCAGATGATTTTTCTGCTTATGGGTTTTCATCCGTCACAAATTCAAAGAAAAGCACCGCCCCTGCGGTTGCAACAGATACGTCTGTAACTCCAGACCCAACCGTAGATGAGGTGAAATAATAAATGGCATCCAACGTCCAAGCATCCGTTCGCAGTTATTTAGGTATTGCTAAAGAAGCAACACGTGGTACCGCAGTAACGCCAACAGATTTTATTCCTGTTTCAGTTTCTAAAATTAAGCCAGCAGATTTAGTTGGCGCACTTTACGATGAGGGATTGCGTGGTTCTTTTGTAAAAAATTACAACTACATTCCGGGTCGTACACATTCAACATTCGATTTTGGTGGTCCAGTATTTCCTGACACTATTGGTTATTCAATCGCTGGTGTACTTGGTGAAGTTTCTACCACAGGTGCTTCTGCTCCATATACACATACAATCGCTTTGGAAAACTCTGGTACTGCCGCTGTTGATGCTCAGCCAACTTCTTTCACGTTGACTGATTTTTATTCCGCCGCAGTTCGCGCTTATCCTGGAGTATCTATTCACGATTTCTCTTTGAAGTTTTCTTCTGAGGGTTTATTAGATTATGACGCAAAAGGAACTGGTTGGGCTTCTGCTACAGCCTCAACTCCAACTCCAACTTTCTCAACAATTCTTCCAACTCCAGTATGGCAAGCAACCGTAACAATCGGTGGCTCTGCTGTTGCTTATGCGGTAGATGGAAATATAGATATGAAGCGTGCAGTAACTCCTGTCTTTGGAATTTCTAACACACAAAATCCTTATCAGATTCACTTAGGTGCTTTGGAAACTACTGGCAAGATTACTTTCATTATGGAAAACGATACTGAACTAACACGTTTCCTAACTAACACTCAACCTTCAATCGTCATTAACTGGACTAACGGTACTGGCGCAACAGCAACACAAATTCAAGCAACGATGACTAAGGGTGCTTATGTAGCCGCAGTTATTGAGCGTTCTAAGGATTACGTTGAAGTTGCAATAACGATTGAGGCTCTTGGTAACACCACTGATAAAGGAACAATTGGTTTCTCTCCTATTAAGTGGGTACTACAAAATGCTAAGCCAACTGGAACATATCAGTAAGGTTTAGGGCAGAAGTGATGTGGGGTTTTAGTAGTTGTAGCAGTCGCCTTCCCTGCTCCTACGCCCCACATCACCTATAATTTGTGAAGGCAACCACAACCGAAAGGCTAAACAAAATGGCAAATAAAAAGATAACTCTCCCATCAGGAGCGACAGCAGAACTTCGTGACCCATCTACTTTGCGTGTCAAAGATAGAAAAAAGGTTTACCGCAACGCAAGCGGTGAAGAAGGAATTATGCAAGCAATCTCAATGATTGACGGACTCATTGCAATTATGGTTGATTCGTGGTCATTTGATTTGCTTATCCCATCCGTAAAAATTGAAATCTTAGATGAACTTGAAATGGCTGATTATGACTTTCTTGCTAAAGAAGCAGAAACAGCACAGGCTTTCTTGTTTCCAAAGTTAGAACAAACAGAAGAAGCAGAGGCAGACCCAAAAGCCCCTACCGCCGACTCCAACGCCTAAGGTGGTTATTAGAAGGTGGTGAACGGCACGATTCATTTGATTACCCAGATGAAGAGTGGAATTACTATTTGTTAGCAGATAGGTTTGGTTGGTCACCGACAGAAGTTGACGAGCAACCAGCCCATCTAATTGACTGGATGCTTTCGATAGCAAGAATGGTGAAAGAAGTGGAAAATGATAAGCAGTAATCTTAATTTGGTTAGAAAGGAAGTAACCAAATTTCACGCCAATATTGACGTGGCTTCACGTGCGGCGCGTGACGAAATGATGACTGCGCTTATTCAACTTGCTGCAGAAGAAATCAGAACAGATAACGGTTCGCCTCAACCAGATGGTCCACCTGTTAATAGAACAGGTAATTTGCGCCGTTCTATTAAAGGCGAAAAGTTTAATATTGGTTTTTCTAAATACTCAGCGATTGTTGGACCAACCGTTGAGTATGGTCGCGTTTTGGAATTAGGATTCAGTAACGGCAACAAGTATCCTTATATGTCTCCTGCTTTTGAGAAGTTCCAAAGAGTGGGAACCACTATCATTAAGAAACATCTATCAGCAGGGAGCGTGTTATGAGTTTTTTCCCACCTGTTGATTTTGTTATAACAGTTGTCGCTGGTGAGGCTATTGCTAAGTTTGGTGAAATAAATGCCGAACTTGCGGTTATGGAAAAAAGAGCATTAGCCGCAGGAACTTCTTTGGGTACGGTTGAAAAAGGTGGGATGCTTGCTAAGGCTGGTTTGGCTGTTGCTGGCGTGGCTATGTTTGAATTTGGCAAACTTGCATTAGAGGCTACTTCTAAAACTCAAGAAGCATTTGCCCGTATGGATGTTGCTTTGAAAAATACTGGAAATGGTAGTAAAGAATTAACAAAACAATTACACGAAACCGCAGAAGCAAATACCGCTTTAGGTTTTTCAGTTCCAGAAACGGCTAACGCGTTAGGCTCATTAGTTCAGGCTACGGGAAATGTAAAAGATTCGCAGAAACTTCTTACGTTGGCTATGGATGTTGCTCGTAACAAACATATGAGTTTATCTGAAACCGCTACTATTCTTGCTCGCGGTACTCAGGGTGCGGCAAAAGCATTTAAAGAATTTGGTATCACGCTTGATACTTCCTTGCCTAAACAGCAAGCAATTAACAAAGCGATGGATGAACTTTCTGCTAAGACTAAAGGTGATAATGCCGCTTGGCTTAAAACTTTTCCCGGACAGTTAAGTGTTATTAGTGCTGAGTTTGAAAAAATAACTGCAAGCGTTGGAAAATCTTTAGTTCCAGTTTTAGAAAAATTAGGAAAAATAATAGGCGGCATTATTAAATTTTTCAAAGATAACGCTGATGCTCTTAAAGCGTTAACTGTTGTTGTAGGAGTAGGCGTTGCTCTTTGGAAAAGTTACGAAATAACTATTCTTGCTGTTAACGCAGTTCAAAAAATACAAATTGCATTAGCCCTTGCAAGCGCAGAGGGAATTGGTGCTATGAAAGCAGCACAACTACTTCTTAATGATGCTATGCGTGCTAATGCTATTGGTTTAATTGTTACGGCTCTTATGGCTGTCGGAGCCGCATTTATTTGGGCTTGGAACCACAGCGAAACTTTTAGAAAAGTAGTTGTTACTGGATTACAAATTGTTATTGACGCGTTTGGTTATTTAGTTGGGGCTATTGGGACTGCCTTCAAGTTAATGAGCCACCTTCCTGTTATTGGTGGAATGTTTAAGGGTATTTCAAAAGCCATTGACGAAGGCGCAAATAGTATTCGCAAATTTAGCGATGGTTTAGACAAACTAAAAACCAAAAAAGATGCTATTGAAAAGCCAAGCACTTCCACTACAGATACAAACCCATTTGCTTTAGATAGTTATACGGGCGCGGTTAAAAAACCAAAAGTTGACCCAAACATTAAAAAACTTCAAGATGATAACAAAAAACTTGAAGGCTATTACAAAGATATGAATACGGTTGTTTCAGATTATCTTGATGCTCGAAATAAACTTGTAGAGGAAAAAAATTCAAGAGATTCTGCCGCTCAGGCTTCTTTTAATGAAGCACAATATCAAGCAGACCGCACTTTTAATGATGATAAATTTAAGTTAGATAGAGACAGTAATCAAAAACTTTCTAATCTTTATCGTTCTTTTAATGAAGCAAATGCGGCATCTCAACAAACTTATGACGATGCAATGGCTACTGCTAAAAAGAATAATAATGAAGCGTTATTCAAAATACAAAGAAGTTATGATGATGCGGTAACTGCCGCAACGCAACAAGCCGCAGATAAACGTCAATCTATTATTCAAAAGTCAATAGATATGTTGACAGGTGCTTTTGCTAACGCTACTGGTTTTGATATTGGAAGCGTATTTGCAAGTATGCTTCCTAAAGATAACAAAGCAATTACTAACGCTTTATTTAATCAAGTTAAAGATGGTGTTAAGGCTTCTACTTCTTGGTGGGGTACTTCACAAGAAACTGGAATTAGTGGGCTATTAGATAAACTTAAAGCGCAATTAACTGGTGCAAAAACTTTAGCGGATGATGCGGCAAAATTAGCCGCACAAGGATATTCGCAAACTTTTATTCAAGAAGTAGTTGCGCAAGGACCAGACGTAGGCGGACAACTTGCTCAATCTATTCTTGGCGCGACTCCTGAAACGCAAGCACAATTACAAAGTTTATATGGTCAAGTCAAAGACGTATCCGAAAATGGTATGACTGCGCTCGCTACGCAAATGAGCGATAGTACGCATCTTGCTACTAAGGCTTTGACTGATGAATATGCACAAGTCGCTATTGAATTACAAAAATCTTTATCTGATGCTAATAAAACAATGGAAACTGCTAAAGCAGACCAGTTAACTAAATTTACAGACGAACAAGCAAACGCCTTAAAAACTCTTAACGAATCAAAGGCTAGAGCGCAACAAACGCTTGACGACGCATTAAAAGATGAAGCAATAAGTTACGCAAATTCTTTGTTTGATATGAATACAAATCATAAGAACGCTATGCGCGATGCAAATAAAGCATTACAAGATGCCATTACTGCTTCTCAAACTCAATTCAATAAAGATGTTGATACATTAGCCGCAGATACTAAAAAGAAGTTAGATGCTTTGCTTGCCCAAATTCAAGCAGTTGCGGCAGCGATGGCGGCACTTGGCGGTGGATTTGGTGGCGGTTCAGTTGGTCCAGTAAAACCACCAATTAGAAAAGTTGTAACTACTCTTAGACACAAAGATGGAAGTGTCACAACTTATTACAGCGATGGAACAACAGAAACTACAACGCCACCTGCCGTTGTTGCGCCAATAACTTTACCTAATGGTGCGGTATCAAATCCTGGGGGCAAATTTGTTCCTGCTGCTGGAGCACCGCAAATTGTTATTAACCAAGACATTACAAATACAGGAACAGATACTTCTGCAACAACCGCCGCAACTCTTGCCGCATTAAAATATGGAAGTCCTCTTGCTGGAACGACAAGCGCGGTAGGTAACTAATGACAACCGTAACTTCATTAAATAACTATTCATTTGCGTTTAACGGATTTGTATTTGGCGGTGGTTCTAGCCCATATCAAATTCTTAATGTTGACGGATTAGAAGCGTTACCTGCAATTAGAAATCAAGATGACAATCGTGGTTATTTTGACGGTATGTTTTCAGGCAGAGATTTTCTTGGCGGAAGAACGATTACTATGACAATTCTTAGTCTTAGCGGTAATGGTTATTCAGCGCAATATAACTATAACCTTTTGCAACAAGCGTTACAGCCTCAACAAACAGGAACAACAACTTTACAATTTCAATTAAGCGTTGCAGGAACTTTGCAATTTGTTAATGCTCGCGTTCGTGCAAATATGACTACCATTGACCCTGAATATACATACGGTTACATTAAATCTTCTTTTACTTTCTTTTGTCCTGACCCTTGTTATTACGATAACGCTATTAACACTACAAGCCTTTTGGTTACTACTCCTTTGGGTCGTGGTTATGATAGAACTTATAACGTTACATATGGCGGTGGAACTCAAACTGGTTCTGGTTCTGTTATAAATCAAGGGTGGGCTAACTCTTATCCAAATATTGTTATAACTGGACCAGCAACAAACCCTACGGTTGGAAATTTAACAACAGGAAACTACATAACGTTGAACTACACTATGACTTCTACTGACGTCATAAATATCAACTTGCAAGATAGAACAGTTTTGCTTAATGGAAACCCTGCACGAAATCTTTTAGCAAATACAAGCACTTGGTTCAATGCCCCACCGGGAACATCGCAGTATTATTTCACAGCGACAGGAACGGTAGCAGGAGCAGGTGCAGTTGTAACTTGGTACAATGCTTATATCTAAGGAGATGAAATGGCTTTAAGGACACCACCAAGTTGGTTACAGCAAGGTTCGCACCCTGCTGAAAATGACCGACTCACAGCACAGGCTCTTTGGAAAACTACTGGAATTGTTAACTCTACTGATTTATTAGTTACGCAATCTCTAACTCCTGCTATGACGGTTTCTGTTGCCGCAGGTTACGCAGTAATCATTGGAACTACGCAAACCAATATGGGCGCGTATATGGCTTATAACGATGGAGCAACAACTTTATCGTTAACAACAGCCAACCCAACGCTTCCTAGAATTGACCGCGTTGTAATGACTATCAACGATGCGTATTACACAGGTTCTCTTAATAGCGTTGTTTTTGCAGTAATCGCTGGAGTTGCTAACGCTTCTCCTGTTGCTCCTGCTGTTCCTGCAAACTCTATTTCTCTTTGTACTATTGCAGTTGCCGCTAACGCAGTTTCTATTGTTAATACAAATATAACCGATACACGTGTTACAACTATTACTTCTGTTGGTCTTAACTCATCTAGTTCATATACAGTTGCAGGATTAACTTCAACGGGCAACATTCTTCAAACAGGAACAAACTCAATAGGTTCGTTGCCTGATACACTAATGGCAATTCTGATGGGAGCAATGTAATGGCAACGACACCTACAATTCTTTTTCGTGGTGCGGCAACGACTACAACTACAACGGTTCTTTATACCGTTCCTGCTTCTACAACAACTATCGTTTCTAATATTGCCGTAACTAATACAGGTTCTTCTGCTTATACATTTACATTGGCTATGGGTACTGCTGGAACTCCTACGCCTCTTGCTACAGCAGTTTCAGTTGCCGCAAACTCAACTACTTTTATTGACTTGAAACAAGTTCTTACAACCACTATGACTATTACTGGTGGTGCTTCTAACGTTGCACTTTCGTTCCATATTTCTGGCATTCAGATTGTCTAAGGAGTAATTAAATGGCTGCATCAACTATTCCTGCTTCTTCTTCTGGTGGCGGTAACGGAAACCTTGTAGAAAATGCTTCTACTCCAGTTTTTTCTATTTCTTTTGCCGGAACTGCTACTCTTTTTCTTACTCCTAACCAAGCAATAAATATTTCAGCAGGAACGTATAAAATTTATTCAGCGTTTAGTACAACAAATATTTCTAACGTTTCTCAAATTAGAATTGGTTATGGTCATACAAAAGAACCTCAGTATTTTGTTCAGCCTTTGGGTGTTACATATAATTTGGGCGTTGATTCAATTTATACACAAACGCTTACTGCAACTTCCGCAGTTGATTTCATAAAAGATTCTGCGTATTCGCAGACTAGTTATGGTTTAACCACATCATCATTACCAAATTACGTTTCTTATTATGCTAATGGATACTTTTTTATACCTGACCAAGTAGGAGGAAACGTACGTGTGTATTACGTAGCCGCACCTCTCGTAAGTGGTTCCAATCTTTCTGCTGGCGGAACAACTCCTGCCGCGTGTTACGGAATGATATATGGAAATGGAACTTATGTTGCTTTGCATAGCGGGGTGACAAATTCAGTTTCTACTTCTACTTCTCCAGCAACTAACTTTACGACTGTTGCTATTGCAGGTATGACAGGACAAGCACGCGCAGGAGCATATTCAACTGCTGCGGCTTTATTTGTTATTGGTGATTCAAGCGGAAACGTATTTTCATCTCCTACTGGCGGTGCTGGTACTTGGACAAGCAGACTTTCTACTGCTGTTTTAATAGGTCAAATTTATGCACCGCCATCTGGAACATATAGATTTATTATGGGCGGTGGTTTAAATGCTTATGTTTCTACTGATGGAATTTCTTGGATTACTCGAACAGTAACTACTACTAACTATGCTGTTGCAGGTGTAACTATGTGGGGAACGTATTATCACGCGCTTGCGTACAATTCTATTGCAACTGCTGGGCAGTCTTATTACTCGACAGATACGGTTACTTGGACTGCTGGCGGTTTTCCATTTAACGGTAGCAGCGCCAGTTATTTCTTGAATAGTCCCGGTGTTGCTAACCCAATGTTTCAATATATTTCTTGGGGTGGAATGACCAATGCTTATGGTTATTATTCTCAAACTTCATCGCCTCAACAAGTTTCGATTCTGAATGGAACTTCAAATAGTTCAGTCTCTTATGGAACTTGTGGAACTGATGGTTATTATGGTTGGGTTGCGGCTTCGTCACCTTCTGGTGGAGTTACTCCTATAACTGGTTATGTTACTTATCCAACTGCATATACTCCATTCAAAGCGTATTTTCATTTAGACCCAACAACAACATACTCAGTATAAGAAAGGCAAAAATGGAAGGCAAAGAAAAGCAAGAAATTGGTTTATGTATTTTAGTTCCTGGAGAAACGTTTGATGTTAATTTTGTACAATCGTTTGCTGACACTCTTGGAATTCTTATTAGTAAAGGTGTATCAGTAGCATTTCGTTTTGCTTCTTCTGCCGTTTTGCCGCATCTTCGGAATAACCTTATTTCGGGTGGAGATGAAAGACAATTCACGTATGGGATTCCTTTTTACACAATGCCGTATAAGCCTAAAAAGATTTTGTTTTTAGATTCAGATATTCTTTTTTCTGCTGAAAATGTATTGAAACTTTTTGATTCTGAGGAAGATATTATTAGTGGTTGGTATCTTCGTAAAGAAGGTTTTCCTGTTGCTATGAAACATCAAAAAAATGGCGAATATCAAAAACTTTATATGCCTTATACATTAGAAGAATTAGAAGGTACTGATTTGATGGAAATTGGCACAAACGGAATGGGTTTTGTTTGTGTTACTTATGAAGTGTTAGAAAAAATTGGTTATCCTTGGTTTAAGTTTGAAGAAAATCCATCTAACGATGGTGGATTTACATTTCCACCTCTTAGCGGTGAAGACATTTGGTTTTTTAATCGCGCAAGAGAAGAAGGTTTCAAGGTAATGTTAGACCCAACAATTCACGTAGGACATTTAAAAACAGTTCCGTTAGGAGTAAACCGTGAGCAAAACAAGTAAGCCTGTTTATACATATACGATTGACGAAACCGATACTGTTGAAATTTGGTCAGACCAAGTAGTTGAAGGACCAATCTATCGTCAGCATCGTTCGGATAAATTTGCAGAAGAAGAAAACCCAAATTCAGGTTATCGTGATTGGCTTGACCGTGATGAAGCAGAGCAATGGGCAAAAGACACTATTGCTAACTTGCCTTAATTAGAAAGGTTGGCAAATGGCTCAATATCGTTATCTGTTTGCCGACCTTTTAAGCAATCAGATTATTGCAGAACTTCCTTTAACTGGTGTTAATTTTACGCAACAATTAAATACGTCTGGAACTCTTACAGGGCATTTACTTCTTTCAGGTATTAACGCTAATACTATGAACGTTGCCGCTGGAACTATTCCTGTTCGTACCGCTATTTATGTTGACCGCGATGGCGTTCTTGTGTGGGGCGGAATTATTTGGTTTCGTGATTATAATTCTGGCACGCAAACGCTTCATATAAGCGCAAGAGAATTTGAAAGTTATTTTGAACATAGATTTATCACTACTACTCAAGTTTTTACTAACGTTGACCAATTAACAGTTATTCAAACCATATTTAATGCGGCTCAAAGTGTTACTAATGGAAACGTAGGTTTAATAGTTCCTACAAATACTTCTGGTGTACTTATTAGTAAAACATATTATTCTTATGAATTGAAATCTGTATTTAGCGCATTACAAGATTTATCTAAATCAGGTCAAGGGTTTGATTTTAATATTAGAGTTTCTTACGATTCAAACGGAAATCCAACTAAAAATTTGAATCTTGCTTATCCGCGTTACGGGGAAGTTTATTCAAATACAAATTCTACTATTTCTGTATTAACACTTCCCGGAAACATACTTGAATATACATATCCAGAAGATGGTTCTCTTGTTGCAAATACAATGTACGCGGTAGGTGCTGGAAGTAATGAAGGCAAATTGATTTCTACTGCTACTGATACAACTAAATTATCTGACGGTTGGCCGTTACTTGAATTACAAGCAAATTACGCAGATATAACAGATGGGGCTTTATTAGGAAATCTTGCGGCAGGGCAAGTAGCGGCAGTTTCATATCCGCCAACTACAATGCAAATAACAATACCTACTTATATTGACCCTGTATTTGGAACGTATGAAGTTGGCGATGATATTCGCGTCATAATTAAAGATGATAGATTTCCATTAGGGCTTGATACAATTTATCGCCTTGTTGCATACAACGTAACCGTAGGTGAAAGTGGACCAGAAAGAGTTACCTTGACACTAGCGATAAGTAATTACTAATGGGTTTTATAAACATTCCACCTAATCTCAAAGATATTTTTGATGGTATTTATACGCGCCTTCTTAAATTGGAAACTACGCAACGATTTACTGCACCTAACGTTACTTCCGACCCAACTGCTTTTCGTAATGGTGATGAGTGGCTTAATACAACAAGTAACGTATTCAAAAGAGTTGATGCTACTGGAGTTGTTCACGGTTCTACTGGTGCTTATTTTGTTTCCGCAAGATATACAGCAGCAACTCCTTGTACGCAAGGAAATGATGTTATTTGGGATTCCGTTGAAAACAATGCGTCAGGTGCTTATAATGCAACTAACGGAAGATTCACAGCCCCTATTGCTGGAACGTATTATTTCAAAGCGCACGGTTTATTTGCTAACGCCGATGCTGGAGATATGCGTATGGCTATTTATAAAAATGGTGGAACGTATGCAATTAGAACTATTTGTTACAAAGTTGCTTCAACGTGGTTGACGTATCACGTATTAGGAAGCGTTGTAATGGCGGCAGGAGATTACGTAACAATTAGATATGAACAAGGACCAACTGCTCTTTATGGAGATTCTGGATATAACGGATTTCAATGCTGGCTTGTGTCATAATTAACTAACTGTTTTCATATCCGAAAGGTGCAATCTTTATGTTGTCTAATGCCGCTAACTGGGTTCAAGTATCTTTAGGTATTTTTACTTTTTTAGGAATTATTTATGCAGGTTTCAAGTTTTGGTTTAGCCTAAAAGCAAAGTTAGATAACATAGAAAATTATACGTATAAGCGCAACGGTGGCGGTTCAATAATGGATAGCCTTGTAAGAATAGAAGCAAGAAACGAAAGACAAGATGTTGCGTTACAAGAAAATACAAGATTAACTTTAGAAACAGTTAAGGCTTTATCTGAATTACAAGGCAGATTTAATAATCATTTGGAAGAGAGAATTAAATGACTTATTCATTTATTCAAGCAACTCATTACACCAAAGGTCGTAGCGGTAGAACGCCAAGAATGATTGCGCTTCACACTATGGAAACGCCTGAAACAAATGGACGCGCTAAACAAGTTGCTAATTGGTTTGCTGGACCAACCGCGCCACAAGCGAGCGCGCATTATTGCGTAGATAACACTTCAATATTTCAAACTGTTAAAAATGAAGATACCGCTTGGGCGGTAGATGATTTTGATATGAACCAACAAAGTATCTCTATTGAACTTGCAGGACAGGCTTCTCAAACTGCCGCACAATGGCACGATGCTTATAGCAAAAATGAATTAACTCATCTTATTGAACTTGCTAAAGAGTTATGTAAAGAGTATGCAATACCGCCTGTTCATCTTACGTCTGCACAAATTCTTGACGGTAAGAGCAAAGGCTTTGTTTATCATTACGATATTACAGTTGCAAAAAAGATTGCTGGTGGTCATACCGACCCTGGCAAAAACTTTCCGCTATCAGAATTTTTAATTGGAGTAAGTAAATGAAAGTTCAATTAGTTAATCAAGCAGGAATAGCGGATAATGATTTTCACACTCTTGTTACCGCCGCAGATTATTTTGCAAGCCTAGTTACAAAAGCGTGGAATACTTCTGCATTAACCGTTACTGCTGAGGCTGGCGATTGGGTTATTTATGTAACTGATTCAAACCGCCAACTTGGTGCGGCTGGTTATCATAAAGTAGTTGCAGGAAAACCAATTGGTTATGTATCTCCTAAAGCAAGCGGAACAAAAATGTTTGGAGAATATACGCCTTCCAAATACTTAAAGTCAATTAAAAAAACAATCGCAGAACGTTACGTATCTGGTTTAATTACTGTTATTTGTCACGAACTTGCGGAAATGATTTGCGACCCTGTAATTCAAACGTATTCAAAACAAGATGCGTTAGGTAGAACTTGGTTAATTGAAGTTGGTGACCACGCTTTTGGCGGATACTTTAATAAAACTTTTTACAATCAAGTTTGCGTATTTCCAGATATTACAACTCCAGCCTTTTATGACCTTAAAGGCAAAGCACCCTTTTCTATTGCCAATCTTTTAACAGCGCCTTTTATAATGAGTACAAAAGGATATGGTTATTATAAAAATGCTAATGGTGTATTGGTGAAATTATGACTGACGCACATTCTCAAAAATTAACTCTTAATTTAATTACTAACGTACCTGAACACCTAACGAAAGAGGAAAAATGAAACTATCTACAAAGCAGTTAGCAATTCTAAAGTCTTACATTCACGGTCTTGTTGTTGCCGTATTGCCTTTGGCGATTAACGGAGAAACAAATCTAAAATGGTACGGCGTTGCAGTTGTTACCGCAGTTGTTCTTCCAGCACTTCGCGCATTAGATAAAACAGATACCGCTTTTGGATTAGTAGCCGATGCAGTAGAAGCAAAGTTGCCAGTTAAACCAAAAGCATAGTAAGTTAGAAATACAACTTAATAGCGCAGATGCCTTACGGATGGGGAAGCCGTAAGGCATTTGGCATTTAACAAAGGTTACAAATATGGGTTATCAAGAAGGAAATTGTTCACGTGAACCTTTTCCACGCACGATAGATGACTTTATGGATGAGGCTGAAATTCAACCTATTTGAAAAGTTATCCACTATCATTATCCACAATGGAGGCAATCTATGGGACTGGCAGAAGCGTTACATAAAATGAATAAAAGTAAGCCCGAAATTTGCGCTTATCAAATTCTTTATTTAAGCCTTAACGATGATGACCGCAAAGCATTAGATAATGCTTGGGCTAATGATGTTCCTGCACGAGTTATTTTGCGAGCACTAAGAGCAGAGAACCATAAAACAAGTAACGAAGCCATATCCGCTCACAGGTCAGGAAATTGCCGATGCAAAAAAGAGTAGATAATATTTTGGAAGAACGCCAAGAAGAATACGGAAATGCCGCACAAAATTTTACTGATATTGGAATTATTTGGGGTGCGTTATTACGTATTGAACCAATACCTAATTATCAAGTAGCGTTAATGATGGATGCGCTTAAAACTGTTCGTTGTTTTAATAATCCAACGCATAAAGATTCTTGGTTTGATAAAGAAGGCTATACCGAACTTGGCTTAGAGATTGTATTTGCTAATGAGTCTTGAAAAGAAGCTGGCTGAGGAAGTAATTGCAGCAGACCCTCAAATAAATGAATTGCGTAAGGCTTTAATAAGTACGCAAAGACAATTAGCGCGTATTAAGAATCAACGCGAAGAAGTTACAATTGCTATTTCACAAGCGGTATATGAAGCGATGCTTGCTATGGGTCCAGTAGAACCAGTAAGCAAACCAATATTAAAACTTACAAAGGCTAAAGCGGAAGTTGCTTTGATTCACGCTACTGATTGGCAAGGTTCAAAAGTAACTACAAGTTACAACTCTGAGGTAATGAAAAAGCGCGTTATGGAGTTTGCTGAAAAAGCCGTAAAGATTACTGAGATACATAGGCAAGACCATCCGATTAAAGAATGCGTTGTTATGTTTGGTGGCGATATGGTTGAAGGTTTATTTAATTACCCTGCGCAACTTTGGGAAGTTGACGCCAGTTTATTTGAGCAGTACACAATCGTTTCTCGTTTAATGGTTGATTTCATTCGTTACATACTTACTAAGTTTGACAAAGTAACTGTAATTGCCGAATGGGGAAATCACGGAAGAATTGGAAGCAAACGCGACCACGTTCCAAAGGGAGATAACTTTGACCGAATGTGTTACGAACTTGCACGTCAATTACTTTCTACTGAAAAACGTTTGACTTGGGAAGATTGCCCAGAAGATATTCAAAAAGTTGAAATAGGAAACTATCGTGCTTTGTTAATGCACGGCGATGAAGTTGGCCGCGCAGGATTTGCTTCTCCTTCTGCGTGGCAAGCCGCAGGTAATCGTTGGAAGGCTGGTTCATTTAAGTGGCACTTCCAAGATATTTATTTAGGTCATTATCATCGCTTTGCACAAGAACCAATGTCAGACCAAACTGGAAGTATTTATTGGACTGGAAGTATTGAATCAGACAATCGTTATGCTAGAGATTCAATGGCGGTTAGTGGAGTTCCTTCTCAAAGACTTCATTTCATTGACCCAATCAAAGGAAGAGTTACAGCCCAATATCAAATTTGGCTTGATTAATCATCTTCATCTATATCATCGCCATAGTCTGAATAATCAGCAGTAACTAAACGCATATTGGCAACGTCAACATCATTAGCCTTTGCGTTTGCCATACTTTCTTTGAATGTTTCTACGGTTCTTTTGCACAAATCATCTACGGCATCGGGATATTGCAATTCTGTTCCAAGAGTTACCGATAAACCGCCGCAAGTAATTTCGATTTGTGTGTAAGCCATAAAAGAATTGTAAGTGCGTTACATAGTATTAACGCAACTATGTTTGTTTTGTTTGCTACGTGGCTTTGTAAACTGTTAATGACCTTTATCTATATCCGAATAAGGACAAGAAGCCCTGAAAGCCTTACAAAGCCTTTGTAGGCGTTTAAGCCCCTATTTAGCCTTGCCAAGTAGGCGTAACTCGCTACTTATAACGTTATGTACTTTGTAACGCCGTTACCCTTATGATTGGAGAAGGCGCACGCGGTTCGGGTATCCCCTAGGGGAGCGAACCAGAAGTGAAAAAAGCCTAAGGCTTAGCAGGTAAAACTGGTGAACCGTTTCAGAACATTATGAATCCCTAGGGAATCTGAACGATTGACAGAAAACTTGAGGAAGTCAAATTACATAGAGAAGGCACGAGAAGTTACATAACTTCTTACTTGTAACCAGCCGAACAAATTGAAACGTACGCGTTGCCAGCAAATCTAGGTTAAAACAACTACACGACTTCAAGAGTAATTGGTTCTACACAAAATAAAGCACCGCACGTTGCCAAGCAACCATAAGTCAAGAACGCGATGACCCGAAAGGTGAGCGATACAGATTCAAGACTTTAGCGCAATGCAAATAAAAGTGAATAGAAGATGGTGAAGAGCCTCAGTAAATTCCGAAACTGCGTTAACAATAAAAGTTAGCGCAGTCTTACTAACCGCCGATTAGTAACTGATGAGGATAGGCACTAACAAAGGGATAAATAAAATGACAACAACTTCAATTCACGACGCAAGCAATAAAGTAATCGCAAGTTACGAAGAAAAGCAAAAAGTAAAGTTAGAAATAATCACAATGCTAACTGGTAAAGCGGGAGCAAATATCGTTACGAACAGCAATAATAAATTAACATTTCAATTTAACGGTTTCACAATTTTCGTTAAGAACGATGAAAATGGTTATCGCATTCAGGCTTACCAAGGCGGAATGGAAAAGTACGATTTCTATAATCAAAATAAGCACGCAACAAAAGCAATCATTAACTTAATCGCAACTTCAATGAAGGCAGGTAACTAAATGCTATACACAAAACTAATTGCAAAACGCTTAAAAATTACAATGCAAAAAGCCGCACTCGTTCGTGACTTTATTGAATCTTATTTAGAGATTGATTGGTCAGAAGCAACTCTAAAAGAAATCAACTTAGTAATAGATGAAGCAGCAAGCCTAATGAATATCAAAGCAGTAACTACAGTAAAGGGAGCAAAATAAAATGTCAATGACAAGAAAAGATTACGAGTTGGTTGCACGAATCCTAAAAATGAACTTAGAAAATAATCCAAATAACGACGCAGTTCAAGAAATTATTTACAATTTCGTAGGAGCGTTTCGTGCGTATCCAAATTACAACGAAGCAACTTTCAGAGACGCTTGCGGAGTTAAGTAAAGGCGAAACACCCGCAAGGGTGTCCGACGTTGAACGGCGTCGCTGATGAGCCTCATCAGAAACTAACAAAGGGATAAATAAAATGACACTAGAAAACACAACATCAGAAACAGTAGAAATAGAACTAACTCCAGAACAAATTGCGGAAAACTTTATCAAAGCCAATTCCGTTGCTTCTCTCATAGAAGAATTTGTAAATCATTACAACGCAATCGAATCTCTTAAAAAGCGTTTAGAGTATTCAAAACAATCTTCTAATACTGACCGCGCCAAAGTGTGTGAAGTTACAAATACAGTAGAAGAATTTCTCAAAGAACATATTAAAGAGAACGATTCAGCGTCAGTAGAAGAACTAAAAGAACTTGCAGAATCGCTAGACATTGAACTTACAAAAACAATAAACGTTTCATTCACAGTTCAAGTAGAAGCAGAACTAACTGTTCCTCTTGACTTTGACGAAGAAGATATCAACGACGGTGATTTTAATATCAGTATTGACTATTGCGGAAGCCATAACGACGTTGATTGTGACGACCTTTCTACTGAAGTAGATGACTTTTCAGCAGAAGAAGAATAAGGAGAAAAATAATGTTAGAAAATGTTGAATGTAATTTATGTGACGAGCCAGTTCTTTCCGATATTACTTTGGATTTGGCTTATATCGAACTAGCAGCGCAAATATTTGCTCGCGCTATCGAAATAAAAGATTACAACCACGCGCAAGTTGTAGTAAGCAATTTAATGTTTAGTGCGCAAACACTAGGTAAATATGCAACTCATAAAGCACACTCAAACCAAACAAAGGGAGAATAGAAAATGATAAAAAAATTATCAAGTGAGGCTTTTGCTATTGAACAAATGGCAGAAGAAGTGTGGAAGCAAATTCAAATTCTTGATGAGTCAATAGTTAAATATATTGACAATCGTGCTGATGAAGCAATTTCATATCGTGGATATTTTGATAAAAGATTTCCACTTTTAGCGGAACAATTCAAAGGTATTCATAAGGGTATCGGACAACTAATCGAAACAGAAGGAGAATAGAAAATGACACAAGAACCTAATTCGTTTATAACTATTCAGCCGAATAGTCATTATCACAATGCCGCTTATAACGAATCCTTATGTAAATCAAATCAGTATTTAGTGATTGATTTTTATTCTTGGGTTAAGTGGTACAACGAAGCAAGATTTCAACGCAATCCGTTAATACCGACTCCAGTATTTGCTGGCGATACTTACGAAATTGCTTTGGAAGTATGTAAAGAACTAAATGAAGGCGTTACAAATCAACCACTAACAACGAAAGAAGGCAAATAAAATGGTACACGCATTAGAGCAGTTCACAGATGGCACAACAGCGTTCTTTAGTAACCGCGAACCTGCTTGGCACAAACTCGGTACGGTAACTGACGGCGCATTAACAGCAGAAGAAGCGTTGAAAACTGCTTACCTTGATTGGGAAGTTAAGAAGTCAGAAAACCCAGTACAAGTTCTTGTACCAGATGTAAATGGCAACTTCTCAGATGAAAACGGAAAGAATAATCTCATTACCACTAACGATAAGTTTATGACTTATCGCTATCATCCAAAAACAAATATCGCAGAAGCCTTAGGCGTAGTCGGTAGCCGTTACACACCAGTTCAAAATCTTGAAGCATTTTCATTCCTTAACGGAATTGTTGATGAATCAGGCGCGGTATTTGAAACTGCTGGAAGTATAGATAACGGTAAAAAAGTCTTTATGACTATGAAACTTCCAAAAGGAATAACGCTCGGTGGCGTAGATAACTTGGATTTGTATTTAATGGCGTGGAATACGCACGATGGTACAAGTTCATTTCAGGTAGTAGTAACTCCTATTAGAGTTGTTTGTCAAAACACTTTAACTTGGGCTATCGAAAGCGCAAAGAGTACGTTCTCTTGGCGTCATACACCACGCGTAACAAACAAAGTTCAAGTAGCGCGTGAAACTCTTGGTTTGACATTCGCTTATGTAGAAGCGTTTGAAAAACAAGCAGAGGCATTACTTAGTCAAAAAATGACAGATAAAGAGTTCTACAAAATCGTTGAAAAGATGATTCCTATTGACGATGAATCAACTCGCGCTCGTTCTTTGGCTGATACTGCTCGCGCTACTCTTAATGGATTGTGGAAAGCACCAACACAAGCCAATATCGCTAATACAAAGTGGGCGGCATATAACACGTTCGTTGAATATGCAGACTGGGCTAAGCCAGTACGCGGAACGAATCAAGAAACTGCTCGCGCTGAAAGAATCGTAACTGGATTAGGTGACGCGTTCAAAGCAAAAGCGGTTTCACTTATTTCATAACGTTAACAATATAAATAGCGTCAGTCTTAATTGGCTGACGCTATTTTTATAATACTAACTGAAAGAATCGTTTCAATCATTACTTCTCATATAACGTTTCATAAACTAAAATAACTAATGGAGGCAACCCAAATGATAATGACTTTTTTTGATGCTTTATTTGCGCTTGTTTTTTCGTGCTTGATTCTTTTTACAATTAAATTAAACGGAAATCCTAATCGTTTAACTGTGCGCGGTCTGCGCTTTTTATTCATAACTTTAATTCCTGTGGGATTTATGTTGGCTATATTCGCCACAAATTTTACTTGGATATGTGATACCACAACTGGCTGTCATATCGGTTGGGGCTTGTCATTTTAACTTTTACTAACGTGGGTAAGAGTTACCTACGAAACCAACAGGAAGGCAAACCAAATGGCTAAAGTAAAAATCAAGGCAGTACTAAATGTAGAAATTCCAGAGCCAAAGAAGTCTTTGGAAAAGCAAACATCAACGGAACGAAATGATTATGTAAGACAATGCGCGGAAGAAGCGATTCTTGATGCGTTGCAATTAGCGGAACTCAATCCTGAGATTCTAAAGATTCGGTTAACACGAACAGAAAAGGGAGAATAAGAAATGGCAAATACATTAGCGGTAACTAGCGACCAATCCTTTTGGGATGAAAAGCAAATCGCGGCACTAAAACAAATCGGATTAGCCGATGCGCCCAAGCCAGAGTTAGCAGTATTTCTTCATTACTGTCAACGCACGGGGCTTGACCCATTCGCTCGCCAAATTTATATGATTGCACGTGGCGGCAAATATACAATTCAAGCCAGCATAGATGGTTTGCGTATCGTGGCGCAACGTTCTAATAACTACGGCGGACAAACACCGGTGGAATGGTGCGGTGACGATGGAGTTTGGAAAGATGTTTGGCTTGCTAAAGAAAATCCAGTTGCGGCACGTGTCGGAGTATTTTACAAAGATTCGCCACACCCAACTTACGCGGTAGCCAAGTTTGAATCTTATTTTGCAGGTTCTCCTATTTGGAAAAAGATGCCTGACTTAATGATTGCTAAGTGCGCGGAAGCGTTAGCACTACGCAAAGCCTTTCCTAATGACCTTTCAGGTATTTATACCAATGATGAAATGGCTCAGGCGGATACGCAAATTGAAACTTCTGTACAAACTAAAGTTCAAAATGTACAAATTCCAGAAGCGGTAGTTATTAAGGCTAATCCTGAAACGATTTCAATGTTACAAAATGCGTTTTCAGAAATTCTTATTACTAACGAACTTGCAGAACTTATTGCTTTGCGTAACTCGTGTATTGACGAACTTGATATTGAGTTTCCATTAGGCGATGGCACAGGCGTAACAACGTTACGTCAGCAATTTGATATAGCGCGAAAGAATTTTTCAAAATGAGATACGAAAGAAATCAAGATTTAATGGAATTTGATTTCTTTGGAGCGTTGCGCCCTGCGGATAAATTCGAGCAATTTCATTATTTGAATCCGCAGGTATTTCTCGCTCTTGAATCTATGGCTTATGACTTAATTCAACGTGGACGTAAGCGGATTGGAATAAAGATGCTTATGGAAGTTTTACGTTGGAATTATCAGATGGAAACAGATGACCCTAATTCTGATTTCAAAATAAA
>Ga0114964_10000510_pt1 | contig 29961 bp, 27 predicted proteins | sample C_131016_MF_Meta_FD_92638 | JGI IMG/M metagenome (GOLD analysis project Ga0114964, IMG submission 92638) | Freshwater microbial communities from Lake Croche, Canada to study carbon cycling - C_131016_MF_MetaG | ecosystem: Environmental > Aquatic > Freshwater > Lake | place: Lake Croche, Canada...
AGGGGTGGCAGCTCCACAGATTGGTGTTTCCCTTCGAGCGTTTAGTTATAACGTTGGGGGCAAAGTCGGCTATCTAATCAACCCAAAGAACCTAATACTTTCTGGAGAACCATTTCTAACTGAAGAGGGATGTCTATCGGTCCCGGGCCACTGGCATTTGACCACTAGATATCCTGAAGCTTCATTGACGGGGCAATTACTTGATCAAAGTGAAATAACTATTTCTGGAGCCGGGTTAATGGCGCAGGCTATTCAACATGAGTATGACCACCTCGATGGTTTGCTCTACTTAGACAGGCTCAGTGCAGAAGAGCGCAAAGAAGCAATGAAACTTTTACGCCAATCAGATTGGTTTATGCGTTAGACCTTGTAATCGCCAATGTTGTGACAAGTTGACTTAGCGCTATTTGCATACATGTCATCAATCAAGTTTCCAAAGTCCTCAACAACGGTTGAACGCTTTATCTTCAAAGAAGGAGTGAGGTGCCCACTCTTCTCTGTCAGGTCGTATGGGAGCAGCGCAAACTTACGAATTGATTCAGCGGAGGAGAAATGTAAGTTTACATTTTCAATTGCTTTAGACACTTCAGCTAGAACTAGGGTATTTGTCCGAGCCTCATCTAGAGTGAGCTTCTCCTTGATTCCATTGTTTTCAAGCCAGAGTGGCAGCATTTCTTCATCGATTGAAACCAAAACAGAAACGAAAGGCTTTGCATCACCAATCACGACTGCTTGGCTTACGAGAGGATTAGCCCGAAGTGGATCTTCAAGAAGTGTTGGGGCAACGTTCTTTCCACCAGCGGTAATAATGAGTTCCTTCTTACGACCAGTAATAGCAAGGAAACCATCGTCATCAAGAGCGCCGATGTCTCCAGTCTTGAACCAGTCACCTTCAAAAGTTGACTTGGTAGCATCCTTGTTATTCCAATAGCCCTTGAGCACGTTCGTTCCACGAAGCCAAATCTCACCATCATCAGCAATGTGGACACCGCAACCAGGAAGTGGGAAACCGACTTTACCGATCTTAACATTGTCAGGTCTACCGATAGTTACCGGAGCTGTTGTTTCGGTCAGTCCATAGCCTTCCAAAACAATCAATCCGATAGCTCTGTAGAAGTGACCAAGTCGAGCACCAAGAGGCCCACCACCGCTAATGGCATATTTCACTCGACCGCCCATAGCTCCTCTAAGTTTTTTGTATACGAGAGCATCAAAAAGTTTGTGCTTAACATTTAGTGACAGGCTTGGACGCTTCTTGGTATCCAGTGCCATTGACCAAGCAATAGCAGTCTCAGCGGCCGCATGGAAAATCTTTCCCTTGCCGGCTCCTTCAGCGCGTTGTTCTGCAGAGTTGTAGACCTTCTCAAAGACCCTTGGCACTGCTAACAAGAAAGTTGGATGGAAGCTCTGCATAGCTGGTGCAACACTCTTCGCATCTGGTTGGTGTCCAACTTGAACGCCACCGGCAGCGCAGAGGACAGAGACAAATCGAGCGAACACGTGTGCCATTGGCAAGAACAGAACTGTTGATCCGCCTGGACAAACAACCTGTGGGAGAACTGCCTGAGCATTGCGAGACAGATCTACGAAACCTTGGTGAACTAATTCACAACCCTTAGGTCGACCTGTTGTTCCAGATGTATAGATGATGGTTGCTAAATCTTGGAGTCCGTTAGCAGTTCTTCTGGCTTCAAGTTCCGCATCGGTAACTTTCTTACCTAACTCAATCAATTCTTGAAGATCATTGCTTTCAAAAACCCACTGCTGAGTAACTTTTGGAAGATTGCTCTTCACGCTCTTGAAAAGTTCGAGCAACGTCGCATCTTCAAATAAAGCTGCTGTTGCACCTGAGTCAGACAGGATCCATTCGATTTGACTTGGAGCAGATGATTCATAGATCGGGACAGAAACTGCGCCAGCAAACCACAAAGCAAAATCGCACAAAGCCCACTCGTAACGTGTGTGACTCATAATGCCGACGCGTTGACCAACTTCGATGCCAGAAGAGATAAGGCCTTTTGCTAGGTCAGTAACCTCTTTTAGATAGTCACCAGCTAAGACGTCCTCCCAAACTCCAGGTTGGGTTTGTTTAGACATCAACGGCAGTTTTGGATCTTGCTTGACGCGCTCGATTAAGAGATCCGTGATGTTAGATCCAGGTGCAGAGGTAACTATTAGTGGGATTTCGTTGGTCTTCATCTCTGTCTCCAGCCTGTAAATGAAACTTTTCACTACTCTACCTGTGGCGGGGCTAATTCCTAGCCCGCTAGGCTATTGTGCCCCTTGCCGATATACTGACCAAAGTTGCTAAAAAGCGAAGGAAATCGATGAATACCGTTGGAATCGACATCGGGGGAACCAAAATTGCTGGTGCCCTGGTTTCTGACACAGGGGAAATCCTTCGTGAACTCAAGGTTCCAACTCCAGCCGAAGACCCAAAAGCTCTTCAGGCTGTCGTTGTTTCGATGGTTAATGAGCTCAGAACTGGTGTCGAAATAGGGGCGGTAGGTGTTGCGGCTGCTGGATTTATCGATGCCAATCAGGCAGTTGTGGTCTATTCTCCAAACCTGAGCTGGAGAAATGAGCCTTTGAAAGCAAAACTCGAGGCAGATCTTGGCATTCCTGTATTTATCGAGAATGACGCCAATGCAGCAGGCTGGGCTGAATACCGTTTTGGTGCAGGTCAAGGTAGTGCTCACATGGTGATGCTAACCATCGGAACTGGTGTCGGTGGAGCGATCATTGCTAACGGTGAACTGTTCCGAGGTGGCTTTGGAATTGGTGCTGAGTTAGGTCACAGCAATTTTGTCCCGAACGGTAAGCTCTGTGGCTGTGGACAGCATGGTTGCTTGGAACAGTATGGTTCTGGAACTGCACTTTTGAATTCCGCTAAAGAACTAGTGGCTCAAGACACCCAAGAAGGTGATCGACTCAGAGAGCTGGCTAGCGCAAAAGTTGAATTAACCGGTGTCGAGGTTTACCAGGCAATACAAGAAGGTGATGCTGGAGCGCTGAGATTGCTGACTGAACTGGGTCAGAACCTAGGACTTGCTGTTGCTTCTTTAGCTGCCGTTCTAGATCCAGAAGTAGTTGTGATCGGAGGAGGAGTGAGTGCGGCAGGAGAGTTGCTACTTGAACCTATCCGTAAGGCGTTCCTAGAACATCTTCCAGCCAGAGGCTTCAGGCCAGAACTAAAGCTGGTCGCAGCCCAACTTACCAATGATGCAGGGGTTGTCGGCGTAGCGGATCTGGCTAGATTACATTCACTCCCGCGATAAACTTATCTTTCAAGCTAGTTCGGGAAGAGATGGAGGTCCAGCATGTGGTATTTCTTGCTGAAAAACTTCATCCTAGGGCCGATTCTTAAAGTTCTTTTTAGACCTTGGGTCAAAGGCGCAAACAAGATTCCAACCGATGGCGCAGCCATCTTGGCATCCAACCACCTTTCATTCTCAGATTCAATTTTCTTGCCTCTGATGCTTCGTCGTCCAGTGGTTTTCCTTGCCAAGAGCGAGTATTTCACCGGTAAGGGAATCAAAGGAACCTTATCTAGATGGTTCTTCAAAGGAACCGGTCAACTTCCTATTGATAGAAGTGGCGGTAAGGCTTCCGAAGCGGCACTCAACACGGGCTTAGGTGTTTTAGCCCAAAGCCAACTGCTTGGTATTTATCCTGAGGGAACCAGATCTCCTGATGGAAGATTGTTTAGGGGGAGAACCGGTATTGCACGTATGGTTCTCGAAGCTAAAGTACCCGTTTTTCCTGTAGCCATGATTGACACCGAGAAGGTTCAACCTATCGGTAGAAGGTTTCCTCGAATTCGTCGAATTGGTGTCGTAGTCGGAGAGCCGCTAGATTTTTCTCGCTTTGCTGGCATGGAAGGTGATCGACTGGTGCTTAGGGCAGTGACAGATGAGATAATTTATGAGCTGATGAAGCTCAGCGGGCAGGAATACATCGACGTATATGCCTCAACACTAAAAGACCGTCGTTAAGTATCCAACCCGAGACAGGAACCATAAATTGGCTTCATTTGAACCAGTAGTAGCAGCAGAACCAGGCGTAATCGAAGGTCTGGATAATTACCGTACTCTCGTTGCAGCTCAACAACCTACTTGGCCTGATGAGGCTGCCGTTGCCGAAGTTCGGGCAACTCTTTCGAAATACCCGCCGCTGGTTTTTGCCGGTGAAGTAGACATCTTGAAAGACCGTCTTGCTCAAGCGGCCCAGGGTAAAGCATTCTTGCTTCAGGGCGGAGACTGCGCTGAAACTTTTGTTGATGCGACAGCTGACCGAATTCGTAATCGGGTAAAGACTTTGCTGCAAATGGCGGTTGTGTTGACTTACGGTGCTTCTATGCCAGTAGTGAAGATGGGCAGAATGGCTGGACAGTTTGCCAAGCCTAGATCATCTGATACCGAGACTAGAGAAGAACTCACTCTTCCTGCTTACCGAGGAGATGCAGTCAACGGCTACGATTTCAATTTGGATTCAAGAACACCTGACCCAACACGATTACTTCAGGCATACAACACTTCGGCATCAACTCTGAATCTAATCAGAGCTTTTACTATGGGTGGCTTTGCAGATCTTCGTTCAGTTCACGAATGGAACAAGGGCTTTATCGATAACCCAGCTAACTCAAAATACGAAACAATGGCCAAAGACATTGACCGAGCCATTAAGTTCATGGCGGCCTGCGGTGCAAACTTTAGTGAGCTAAGAACTACAGAGTTCTACACGAGTCACGAAGGACTGCTATTTGATTACGAGCGTCCAATGACTCGAATTGATTCGAGAACTGGAACTCCATACGACACCAGTGCACACTTTATCTGGGTTGGTGAGAGAACTCGCCAACTAGATGGCGCACACGTTGATTTCCTATCTCGTGTTCGTAACCCACTTGGTGTAAAGCTTGGCCCAAACACTTCAGTTGATGATGTGATGGCGCTTATCGAAAAGCTCGACCCTAACCACGAACCAGGGCGACTAACTTTTATCACCAGAATGGGTGCCGAGAAAATTCGTGAAGCTCTACCTAAGTTGGTAACGGCTGTTAGAGATGCAGGATTCCAGCCACTTTGGGTTACAGACCCAATGCACGGTAATGGAATTACCACTGCCAATGGATACAAGTCACGTCGCTTTGATGATGTAATGAATGAAGTCCGGGGCTTCTTTGAAGTGCATCGTGATTTAGGGACTTTCCCAGGTGGAGTTCACGTTGAACTTACCGGTGATGACGTCGCTGAATGTCTTGGCGGTAGCGAGCATATCGATGAGATTACTTTGGAATCTAGATACGAATCCCTGTGTGATCCTAGACTGAATCACTCACAGTCACTGGAGCTTGCTTTCTTAGTAGCAGAAGAGCTTGCTGCTCGCTAACGAGCTCTAATAGTTACGCTAGAACCGACTTTTAGGGTTACTCCAGCGTTTTCACTAGCGCCAGTTACTCTTTTGATTCCATAGTCTTGAGACAGCCACTTGGTATCAATCACAACTTTTAATCCAAGTGATTCAAGCAACGCTTGCGCAGCCAAAATGGTTTCGCCCTTTACCTTTGGCATCAAAACCGTGTTAGGCCCGCGGCTTACAACTAGCTTGATAGTCGATCCTTTGCCAACCTGAGCCTCATCTGGAACCACCTCGATAACTTCGCCCTTGGCAATTGTGTCTGAAAACCGATAGACACTCTTGCGAACTGTGAGTCCCGCTACTTCAAGTGCTGCCCGAGCAATTCCTTCTCGGAATCCAGCAACAACTGGAATCGCACCTAACGAGATTTTTATATTAACATTCGACCCGGTAGCAAGTTTGGTCTTGTCATCTCCTGAATAGCTGTAAACAGATCCAAGCGAGTAATCGGAGTTGAACCATTCGGTAACTTTGCCAACCGACAGGTGCGCTCCGACAAGTTTGGCAGTGGCGGTTACGAGATCTAATCCAAGTAATGATGGAACGCTAATCATTTCTTTACCCTTGGAAACCAACAAGGTAATTCCAGACCCCTTGGTTACCGGAAGCCCTGCAGGAGGTTCAGTTCCAACAACCTGACCTTCAGCAAAAGTTGAACTAAATACCTTGCGGATAGCTATTTCTGTTGTGAGTTGCTGTAACAGGTTAGTAGCTTCACCAGTTGTCTTATCGCTCACATTAGGAATAGCAACCAATGCACCAGGACCTGAGCCAAACCACCAACCCCCGAAAGATCCAAGAGAAAAAACAAGCAGGCTAGCAATTACCCATTTGCTCACTACGTTTCTCTTTGCAAAACTTTCAAAAAGGTTTTCTTCAGTTTTTTCAATGTCGGAAAAAACTTCGGTAAAACTAATGTCTTGAAATGCGTCATCAAGGATTAAAGTTTCATCCATGTTTTGCTCTGGAAGTGTGACAGAGTTTTTGGTTATGTTTTCTAATGCGGTTAGCGCATCCGATGCGTTTTGAGGCCTATTCTCAGGATTTGGTTCTGTGCAACTGAGCATCAGTGCATTTAGTTCTTTCGATGCATTTGGATTTATTTCAAGAGCAGAACCAACCCTCGAATTAGTGTGCAACATCGCAATTTGGATTGCATCGGTGCCAAGGTATGGCTGCTTACCGGTAAGCATTTCGTAAAGCATGATGCCGAAGGAATATATATCACTCTGGGTTTGAGTTTTACCGCGCTTAATCACCTCTGGAGCTAAATACGCAACAGTCCCGACCAATGAACCAGTATCTGTGTCAGCACTGAGTTCTCTGGCGAGTCCAAAATCAGTGACTTTTATTCGGCCGTCATCGGATAGTAAGACATTCTCAGGCTTTAAATCTCGATGAACAATGCCATTGGAATGAGCTTGGGTGAGGGCGGAAAGGATAGCTTTGCTGACCTGCAATATCTGTCCAGTTGTCAGCGCACCGCTGTCTCGAAGAGCGTCTCGCAAGGTAATGCCTTCAACAAATTCAAGGACGATATATGCATTGCCAGAATCATCTCCCTGGTCATAGATGTTGACAAGGTTTGCGTTATTTACCTTGGCCAGCATTCTTGCTTCTCTGAAGAACTTGTCTCGAAAAACTGGATCTGCAGCTAGATGGGGGTGAATAACCTTAACCGCTACCTGGCGGTCAAGTCTTTGGTCTTTGGCTTGATAGACGGTAGACATGCCACCGCGAGCAATAATCGTCTCAACCAAGTACCTGGATGACAGGGTTTTACCCAGCAGGTTACTCATCAGGGTTGCCTGCTCTGGGCACGAAGGTGGCCAAAGTTAGATTTTGGATTACAAAGACTGGTCATTTTTCCATAACTGGTAGGGCATAAATATCGTGCCACGACCTAAGTGTAGATAGCGGGAAGCCTTCAGGTGTGGCAATCTTGAGATGTGAGTCAACCTATAGATAACGTAGCCGATTGGATTTCAATTCCTGAGGCAGGTGAACGCCTTGGCATAGTCCCAGGCAAAGTGCGCCGACTAATTGAAGAGCATAGCTTGATTGCTGTAAAGCGTGACGGTGTCTTTATGATCCCAGCTGAGCTAATCGCCAACGGTGAAGTATTACCTTCACTGAAAGGAACCATCTTGGTGCTTCTAGATTCAGGCTTTTCACTCATGAGCGCAATCAACTGGCTTTATACCGATAATGATGTCCTGCGAGGCACACCGATGTCAGCGCTGGTTTCAGGCAGGAAAACTGAAGTTAGGCGCATTGCCCAGTCTCTCGCGCTCTAACTGTCTCGGTTTATTACTTTCAGCGCTAGCGAGCGCAAAACTTCTTTAGCTTCGCTATCGAGACTCGCCTCATCCAATGCCTCAAGGCTTCTATCAGCAAGCTCATTAATCATTCGCTCGGTCTTATCCAGAGCACCAGATTCCTTAATCAGTTGCTGCATGAATTCAATCTGTTGAGTTTCTAGATCTCTGCTGGTGAGTAGTTCCTCAAAAGCATCACTCATTGAATTTGACCTAGCTGCAAGTGATTGCTTAGTCAGTGCAACCAAAACAGTGCGTTTGCCTTCACGCAAATCATCCCCAGCTGGCTTTCCGGTAACGCTTGGATCACCAAAGACACCGAGAATGTCATCTCTGAGTTGAAAGGCGATTCCCAAAGGAATTCCAATCGAAGTAAATGAGTTAAGCGTTGCTTGATCTGCGCCGGCGAATGCTGCTCCGATTCTAAGAGGAGCTTCAATTGAGTATTTAGCGGTTTTGTATAGAATCACTTTTTCAGCTCTGCCAACTGCCTCTGAGAGAGATCTGGTTGCGGCAGCATTTTCTTCAAGGACATCAAGATATTGTCCCGCCATAACTTCAACTCGCATGAGGCTGAACTCATCACGACATGCACTTTCAATTTCTCTGGTAGGGGAGTGAAGAAGTGCGTTACCAAAGATTTCGCTTGACCAACCCAGCATCAAATCACCAACTAGAACGGAGCCAGCAACTCCGAAGCGTTCAGGACTTCCAGCCCACTTTTTCTCATCATGAAGTGTTTCAAAGCGTTTATGAATACTAGGGGCACCTCTGCGAGTATCTGATTTATCTAGGAGATCATCATGAACTAGTGCCGCAGCATGAAACATTTCAAGCGAGGCAGCGATGCCGGCAATCGCAGCTTCAGATTCGGCAACCTCGGTTTGGCTCTGTTGGTGAAGTGATTGGCTGAGAGCGCTGCGCCATGCCCAATAGCAGAAAAGGGCTCTAAATCTTTTGCCACCCTGCAAAAGGCTCTGGGTGTAGTCCACAACAGGGACTAAATCTGTTGAAATGGCCTCGAAATCCGAGCGCTGCTTATGGCAGAAAGAATCAAGATTCTCTTGAACCTGGGCTAGGACTAATTCAGAGGATTTCACTGGAATAGCCTAACTTGGCAAAAGCGTTTAGCATTAAAGCCTAGGTCTGGAGGATTCCGTGGGTTTATCAGAACAAGAGCAAAAAGTTCTAGAGGAACTTGAGCGTCAGCTAACTGGTTCAAAAGAACCAAAGGTTAAGGTTGCTGCTACCTCAGAGACTCCAACCAAGTACGCCAAGCTATTGGTCTTGGGTTCAACTCTGGTAATTATTGGCCTAGGACTTATGATCTTTGCTACCAGCGTTCATCTGGTCTGGTTCGGAGTGATTGCCTTCATGACCATGCTTTTTGGTCTCTATTTGGTGAGCCAGAACTGGTCTTCCCGCGCAATTCGGGCAGCCAAAGCCGCTTCTGACAAGTCAAAACGAACTAATAAGACATCTGGCAGCTTCTTTCAAGATCGCTGGGATCAGCGCAACGAAGGTAAATAACCCCATTTTCAACCACTAAACAGCTGAAATTTTAGCCTCGGCACCCTGCCGGGGCTTTTTTCTGCCCAAATTTGCCGAAATTTGCAAAATTTGTGAATTTTCCCTCCACTTTTTACCGCTTGCTAAATAAGCCCAAGACACGCCAAAATAGAGGTCTACTCGCAAAATCTTGTATATTGTGGATGAAAGTGGTGTAATGTGGAGAATAATAGTGATGGTCCAATGAGGAAGGGGAACGGCGATGTTCATCGGCACTAGCTATCCCAAATTGGACGAGAAGTTCCGCCTCATATTGCCTGCCAAGTTCCGTGACCGTCTAGCTGGAGGAGTCATCCTCGCTAAGAGTCAGGAACGCTGTGTTGCGGTCTATACAAGAGCTCAGTTCGAAGCTAATTTTGCGCAAATCACAAATGGAGTGACTTTAGGTACTCCTGAACACCGAAACCTAAAGCGCTATTTCTTTGGCCCAACTGATGACCAAACTCCAGATGGCCAGGGCCGCATTCTGGTTACTCAAGATCTTCGTGAATGGGCAAACCTAGGAAGAGAACTAATCGTTACCGGTGTTGGCACTCACCTTGAAATTTGGAACCCAACCGAGTACGCAGCCTTGATGGCCGCTAATGCCGATGCATTTGCAAACTTTAGCGCGGGGGAGGTGAACCTCAGTTAGTTCCTAGTTTCTGATCTCCAGCTATTTGGCTTGTGGCTTTCTTCCCCGATGCCAGAACGCAAATGGATGGGGTTCAGGGATTAGGACCAAGAGATAAAAATGACCGAGATTTCATCACTCCACAAGCCAGTTTTACTTGAGCGCTGCATTGAACTCTTAGGTGAAGCGCTAAATAACGATTCAGCGATTCTGGTTGATGGCACATTGGGCCTAGGTGGTCACAGTGAAGCCTTCTTGCAACGCTTCCCAAAGCTAACTCTTGTTGGAATTGATCGTGATGAGAACGCTCTAAAACTTGCAGGTGAACGTCTTGCTCCTTTTGCAGACAGAATCCACCTCGTTCAAGCCGTATACAGCGACATTCCAGAAGTGCTTGAAGAGCTCGGTCTAAACCTCGCAGATGCGGTGCTACTAGATCTTGGTGTCTCTTCGATGCAATTGGATGAGCGTGACCGCGGTTTTGCATACTCCTTCGATGCACCGCTAGACATGCGCATGGATAAGAGTGCTGATCTCACTGCAGCTGTAGTTCTAAACGAATACGCAGAGGCAGATTTAGCAGGTATCTTCAAAAACTATGGCGAAGAGCGCTATGCCAAGCCAATTGCAAAGCAAATCGTGAAGGTTAGAAATTCACAACCATTTGTAAACAGCAAACAATTAACCGAAATAATCGCAAAGATTGTGCCTTTCATTCCAGGAAAGAGTTCTGGCCACCCAGCCAAGCGGGTTTTTCAAGCATTGAGAATCGAAGTTAACAGCGAACTAGAGATTCTTGAAGAAACCATTCCCGCTGTCATTGATTCACTTCGAATCGGTGGGCGAGTACTAGTGCTTTCCTACCAGTCACTTGAAGACCGCATCGTCAAGCAAGCGCTAGTTGCCGCATCTACTTCTTCTGCACCAATCGAATTACCAATCGAGCTTGAGGAACACGCTCCTGTTCTTCGATTGGTAGTTCGTGGTGCAGAAAAAGCTTCAGAGCAAGAAATCCAAGAGAACCCAAGATCGGCCTCCGTACGACTACGTGCCGCTGAGAAAATAAGGAAAGCAGCATGAGCGTCGTTAGAGCCATTCAGCCAGTTCGTCCATTAGCACCCAGAAGACACCTGCGACCACTTCCAACGGCTACTGCTCCTCGAGTTACCGCAGCGCCTAGAGCAACCTCTAGAGCAAGCGCATTCGCACTGCTTCGTGCACTTAGCCCAAAGATAATTATCGGCGCGGTGCTAATCATCGTGGTCAATCTTGGTCTTAGCTCACTCTCGAACGCATCGATCTATCAGATCTCTCAGTTGAAGAAGGACACCGCGACTTTAGGAACCCAGACCCAGATCATCAACCAACAAGTTGCTTCCTTACGTTCACCTCAAAATTTAGCTAACAGTGCGATGGCTCTTGGAATGGTAGTCAACTCAAACCCAGTTTTCCTGAGCGTCACACAGTCAAGAATCTTTGGCACCTCATCACCAGCATCTGCAAACAACTCAGGCGTCTCTAATAACCTCATTGCCAATGCAGTATTGATAACTAAGAGCAATCCAAGCAAATTTGCCGCTTCGCAAAAAGCACAAATTGATGTTCCAACTGTTTCGAGTGTCAAGACTCATAAAAGCCCAATTGTCAAAGTAGTTTTGCCAAGTGATGGCATTCCAACTTCACCAACTCACTAAGAACTAGGCAGGGGCATAAAGGTGTTCAACGAAGGAACCTTTAAGCGTCACAGGAACCTCAACATTGTTGTCCTCTTAGTGTTGCTGGCGTTTATCGCTCGCTTGACCTGGTTTCAGATCTGGGCAGCTCCCGGTTTTAGGGATGAGGCAAAACAAGCGATTGAAGTAACTAAAGGTATTGAAGCAGTTCGTGGAAATATAGTTGATAGCCAAGGAAACATTCTTGCGACCACCATTTTCACTTGGGATGTCAACATTGATCCAGTAAACGTCGGCCCAGTAGTTCTTGACATCGATGGCAAACAGACAGAATTTAGCAAGGAAGAAGCAACAACATACATCGCAACAATTTTGGATGTTGCTCCTTCAAAAATTCTTGCCAAGATGACCGGAGTCGGTCGTTACGCAAACCTGAAGAAAAACGCTACTGCAACTCAGTTCACTGCGCTAAAGAACTTAGACATACCCTGGCTTTACTTCGACCGAAAGCAAACTCGCTATTACCCTCAGGGGGCAGTTGCTGGAAACCTAATCGGTTTCATGAGCTCGGATGGATCTGCCCTTGCGGGCATTGAAAGAACTATGAATAGCTGCCTTGCCGGTAATGATGGCAAGGAGACTTACGAGCAAGGCGCAGACCTAATCAAGATTCCATCTTCGATTAGGACCATCACTCCGGTGCGGGATGGTTCCGATGTGGTGCTAACCATCAATTCAGATCTGCAGTATGCGGCGCAACAGGAAGTAGCGGCAACTGTCAAACGACTAAATGCGGACTGGGCTAGCGCAATTGTTATTGAAGTTGCCACCGGAAAGATACTGGCTGCAGCGGAAGCGCCGACAGTAGATCCGAATAAACCTGGAGCTGTCAAAGCACAGAACCGTGCCAGCAGAATTTTCCAAACGGCTTTCGAGCCTGGCTCTATTCTGAAACCGGTAGCGGCAGCAACAGCAATTGATACTGGCAAGGCCACACCTTTGACGCATGTGACTGCTCCGCAGAGTCTTCGGATGCCTTGGGGGCAGTTCATCAACGATGCTGAATTACATGCTCCTGAGAAGTTGACTCTCACAGGTGTCCTAGCGCAGTCTTCAAATACGGGCATAGTTCAGATCGGTGGCAAAGTCGATTCTGCAACCAGATATGACTACATGAAGAAATTCGGTATGGGTGACAAGACTGGAGTGAACTTCGAAGGTGAATCATCTGGAGTTCTCACAAACTACAAAAGCTGGGACAAGATGACCGACAAGGTTGTTATGTTCGGTCAGGGTGTGTCTTTGACACCGATTCAAACGGCAGATATTTTCCAGACTTTTGCCAACAAGGGTGTCCGAGTATCGCCTTTGCTCATTTCTGGCTGCCAAGACAGATCTGGAAATCTTGATCCGACTGAAGTGGATAGTCCAGTTCGGGTTCTTTCTGAGCAGACCGCTTCGCAAACTATGGACATGCTGGAAAAGGTTGTTGAAAAAGGTCCCATTGGTAGAACAGCAAGAATCTTTGGTTACCGAGTTGCTGGTAAGACTGGAACCGCTCAGATTGCTGAAGGAAAAGGCTACGGAAGACTGCATGCCGTTTCCTTCGTTGGGATAGCCCCTGCTGAAGACCCGAAGTATGTAGTTGCCGTGACAGCTTATAAATCTCGCAACATCAGTAACTCGTTGGGTGCAACTCCTGGTTTTGTTGCTGTGATGAAGCAAGTGCTAAAAACTTATGCTGTTCCGCCATCAACGACAAAATCTAAAAAGATTCCGACAGGATGGTAGGGATGGAACCTAAACAATCTATTCCACCAATCCTGAGGCCTGATTTTGTGAAGCCAATTTCACTTGGTGATTTCGCAACACATTTTGGTTTGCTACTTTCTAAAGAAAACGATTCAATCACTGTTACCGGTATCAGCATGAACACCGGAGATCTTCGTGCCGGTGATCTATTTGTTGCAATGCCTGGTAAAAAAACCCACGGTGCAAACTTCCTCGCAAAAGCAATCGAATTGGGAGCGGTAGCAGTTGTTACTGATTCTGAAGGAAAAGATGCGATTGGGCATTCAGAAATACCTCTTATGGTTTTAGAACAGCCTAGAGAGCACCTCGGAGAATTAGCTGCTTTTGTATACGGCAATACCGAAGGAAATGTTCCAGTTCTGTTTGCAACCACTGGCACTAATGGAAAGACTTCAACGACCTATTTGCTCGAAGCGATTCTTAGGCAATTAGGGAGGACTACCGGTCTTACCTCAACCGCTGAACGTCACATTGCAGGTGAAGTAATTGTGAGTAGGCTAACAACCCCCGAATCACCTGAGATGCAAGCACTCGTTGCCAGAATGCGAGAAAAAGGTGTGACTGACGTTGCAATTGAAGTTTCTGCGCAAGCGCTAACTCAACTCAGAGTTGACGGTCTTCATTTTGATGTTGCAGGCTTTACTAATTTGAGCCACGACCACTTCGATGATTACGAAGGTTTTGAACCTTACCTTAAGGCTAAAGCAGCTCTTTTTACAAAGAAGAAGGCTAAGCAAGCCGTAGTTTGCTTAGATACGCAATACGGAAATCAAATTGTTGAACTGAGTGAAGTTCCTGTAGTCACGATTGCAAGCAGTGTAGAAATCGCTGCAGACTGGCACGTTGAGGTGCTTGAAGAACTTGCCGGTCTTACTAAATTCAAACTAACTGGGCCTAATGGCCAAGTTCTAAAGAGCTCCATTCCAATCATCGGTGCTCACATGGCAGCCAACGCAGGATTAGCAATAGTCATGGCCGTTGCTGCTGGATATTCCTTTGCTGAAATCAAAACTGCGATTTCAAACGGGATAGCAGCATACTTACCGGGGAGAACCGAACTGGTTTCTCCTAAAGGTGCTCCCGCAGTTTATGTAGATTTTGGACACAGTCCAGATGCTTTTCTAAATACCTTGAAAGCAGTGCGCAAAGTTACCACCGGAAAAATTGTAATGCTGTTTGGTGCTGATGGTGATCGCGACCCATCAAAACGAGCAGACATGGCTATGGTGGCTGCTGCTGGCTGTGACATTTTGGTAATTACTGACCATCATCCAAGGTTTGAAGATCCAGCCTCTATTCGCAAGACTCTGGTAGAAGCTGCTAAAGCTTTCAGACCAGAGCTTCAAGTTATTGAAGTTTCACCACCGGAAGCCGCTATTCGTGAGGCTGTGAAGCTAGTCAGTCCCGGCGATTCTATTTTGTGGGCGGGTCCTGGCCACCAAGATTATCGTGACATCGAAGGAGTAAGAACGCCATATTCGGCAAGGGCAGAGGCTAGAAAAGCTCTAACAGAAGCGGGGTACCCGTGCTGAAACTTAGTCTCCTAGAAATAGCTCAGATCACTTCCGCTGATTTGTATGGCAATGGTGAAACTTTAGTCACTGGAAATGTTGATACTGACTCTCGCAGAATCAGCCAAGGCTCACTTTTCGTTGCTAAACCAGGCGAAGTTACAGACGGCCATCTATTCATCGATAACGCAATAGAAAATGGAGCTGTTGCTGTATTGGTTGAACATCGCGTTCACCAGGACATTCCACAACTAGTTGTTACAAACGTCGTGCACGCTTTAGGGTTGCTGGCTAAATATGTTGTGGCAGAAGTGAAATCAAAAGGCTCGATGCAAGTTATTGGTGTCACAGGGTCAAACGGTAAGACCACGACCAAGAATATGTTGCGTGCGATTCTCTCGACTAATGGCGTTACTGTCGCGCCAGAAGAATCATTTAATAACGAAGTTGGCGCACCATATTCGATGTTGAAAATCAACCTTGAGACCAAGTATTTAGTTGTTGAACTCGGGGCGGGAGGTCCTGGGAGCATTAGATATCTGACTGATATCTGTAAGCCTGATATCGCAATCGAATTAAAGGTTGGACTTGCTCACGCAGGGGAATTTGGTGGCATCGAAAGCACTGAGAATATTAAAGCCGAACTAGTTGAAGAGATTTCTGCAGATTCTATAGCTTTACTCAACAGCGATGATTCTAGAGTTGCCCAGATGAAATCCAGAACGAAAGCAAAAGTGCTCTCCTTTGGAACAAGCTCAGAAGCAAGCTACCGAGCAACAAACATTTCGGTTTCAATCGCAGGAACAAGCTTTACATTCCTTTCGCCAAATCATGATGCTGTAAAAGTTCAACTTCATATCTTGGGAGAACACCATGTTTATAACGCACTAGCTGCTCTTGCAACCGCAGATCTTCTAGGGGTTGAGCTAATTTCGGCAATTGCCGCCCTGGAAGCTATGCCAATAGCTGAACGATGGCGAATGGAACTCAATTACCGTGACGATGGTTTGACGGTTATCAACGATGCTTACAACGCCAGCCCTGAGTCGATGAGAGCTGCACTTCAAACTCTGGCTGAACTTGGAAGACAGTCGGGAAAGAAAACTGTCGCTGTTCTTGGGGAGATGGCTGAGCTTGGCGAGTATTCGGTAGCTGAGCATGATGCAATCGGAAGATTGGCTGTGCGTTTGAACCTAGGTCAACTCGTAGTGGTGGGAGTCGGAGCCAAGATGGTGCACATGGGAGCATCTCTTGAGGGGTCTTGGGACGGTGAATCGAAGTTTTTCGAGCAAATCTCCGAGGCGGAAGCGTATCTGCGTGAAATGCTTACAGGTAACGAGATTGTCCTAGTGAAATCCTCTAAGTCTGCCAATTTGCGCTACTTAGGTGATTCCCTGTTGGAGGAAAACAAATGAGAGCACTTCTGCTTGCGGGCCTAGCCGGGCTAGTTCTCTCATTGATCTTGACCCCTACTTTGATTTGGTTTTTCAAGAAGCTTGGCTGGGGCCAAGTAATTAGGGTTGATGGCCCTGAAGCTCACCACACTAAGCGCGGAACTCCTAGCATGGGTGGAATTGCAATTATTCTCAGCTCATTGGCTGCCTATTTCATCGGCAAGCTATACAACCACGAGACTCCAACCTATTCAGCTTTGTTAGTTATCTTCATGATGGTTGGCCTTGGTTTAGTTGGCTTCATCGATGATTTGCTGAAAGTTAGAAGGCAAAACAGCGCGGGGCTTTCTGGTTTGATGAAGATCATCGGTCAGGGAGTGGTTGCAACTGTTTTCGCTTGGGCTTCGTTGCAAGATGTTGATGCCGCTGGGCTTAGTCCCGCGTCAAGCAAGGTGTCAATTTTTAGAGATACTGACTTCGACTTATTACACATCGCTCCATCCAGCTGGGGGGATGCCGCGATATGGATTGGTGCGATTGCGTTCTTGTTCTGGATATACCTTTTGGTCGCAAGCTCATCCAATGGAGTTAATCTCACCGATGGCTTAGATGGTTTAGCCAGCGGGTCTTTGGTGATGTCTATCGGAGCCTTTGCAGTCATTGGTTTCTGGAAATTTAATCAAGCCTGTGATCTAACCAACTTGAGTGCCAACTGTTACGACACTAGAGATCCACTTGACCTTGCTGTAATAGCAGCGGCGATAGTTGGGGCGCTTATCGGTTTCCTTTGGTTCAATACGAATCCAGCTCAAATATTTATGGGTGATAGTGGTTCGCTTGGTTTAGGTGGTGCACTGGCCGCACTTGCAATTCTCTCTAGAACCGAAATCTTATTACTTCTTGTCGGCGGCTTGTTTGCAATTGAAGCAGGTTCAGTTATTTTGCAGAGAAGCGTTTTCAAAATAACCAAATGGACTACAGGTAAACCGAGACGAATCATTCTGATGAGCCCACTGCACCATCACTTTGAAGAAAAGGGGTGGAATGAAGTCACTGTTGTTGTGAGGTTCTGGATCATTTGCGGATTATTAGTGCTTGCGGGAATTGGATTGTTCTATGTTGAGTGGATTTACGGCTCAGTTGCATGAGTAATCTAGCTCAACTAAACAGTTGGCATGCTGACTGGAAGAATCTAAAGGTACTGGTTTATGGTCTTGGCGTCTCAGGATTTTCGGCAGCGGACACACTGCATGAACTAGGCGCAGATGTTTTAGTCGTATCTGATAAAGCCGATGAGAAGCTAATTGATGTTCTAGATGTCTTAGGTGTCAAACATCAAATCGGAATTCCTTCTTCTCAAGCGCTTGAAGTGGTGAAAGCATTTGATCCTGAGCTAGTTCTTATCTCACCTGGGGTAAGGCCGGACAACGAATTACTCCTAGAAGCAATCGCGCTGGGTGCAGAAATTTGGACCGACATAGATTTAGCTTGGCGACTCAGAGATAAACATGGTCTTCCTTCGCAGTGGATCTGCATTACTGGGACCAATGGAAAAACTACAGTTACCCAGTTGGTTGAGGCAATGCTGCATTCTGGCGGAATCAAGGCAGCAGCGTGTGGAAATATCGGAATCCCGATTCTAGATGTCATAAGAGACCCAGCGGCATTTGAGGTGTTGGTTGTCGAACTAAGTAGCTTCCAGTTGCACTACCTAGGCAACATCCAGCCTCTCGTCAGTGCAGTTTTGAACATCGCCGATGACCACTTGGATTGGCATGGTTCATTTGATTCTTATGCTCAGACAAAAGCAAAAGTTTATAACCACACCAGCATCTGCTGCCTATACAACGCAGGGGACAAGCTCACTGAGCAGTTGGTAGCTAAATCTAAAGGTACGGAGAAAGCGCAGGCCGTGGGCTTCACTGTGAACACTCCTGCGCCAAATGAAATTGGTTGGGTTGAAAACCTTTTGGTTGATAGAGCTTTCATTGAAGATCCGGCAGTTGCTGAAGAACTGGCAACACTTGAAGATCTTGAAAAGATTTCAGTTATTGGCCCCCATCTAATGGCAAACGTAGCGGCTGCTGCAGCGATAGCAAGGGCAGTTGGGGTGCAGAGTGCAGAAATAAAAAAGGCCCTAAAGGTTTTTGTTTTAGATTCACATCGTATTGAGCTGGTTCTCGAGCAAGACGGTATTCGCTGGGTTGATGATTCAAAGGCAACTAACCCGCATGCCACAGCTGCCGCACTGGCCACCTTCGAATCAGTCATCTGGATTGTTGGAGGATTACTCAAAGGAGTTGACATCGCCCCGTTGGTTAAAAAGTATGCGGGTCGGGTAAAAGCCGCAATCATAATCGGGAGCGAACGAACAGCTGTAGTTCAAGCGTTTGACGAATTTGCACCACTCATACCTAAATTTGAAATTACCTGTTCAGCTGAATTAGTAATGCAAGAAGTTATTGCGGTTGCCAGGGCTCATGCTGAGCCAGGCGATGTCGTACTGCTAGCGCCTGCGGCTGCTTCGATGGATCAATTTCTCGATTATGAAGATCGAGGTAACGCCTTTGCTAAGGCAATCGAACAAGGGGTAAGTAAAGACAATGGCTAGTCAGTCCAACTTCGGCAGTTTTCTGCGTAATCCGGTGAAGTCATCAACCTTTTGGTTTGATCGCTATTTTCTCCACCAGAGCAAACTGTTCTACCGTCTGGTGATGCTTGTGCTGCTGCTGGTCGGGTTTGGTTTAATCACTGTTCTATCTGCATCAAACGTTGTTGATATCAAGCAAAGCGGAAATCCGTTCAGTGGGGTCGGTAGCCAACTGACCTTAGCGCTGATCGGACTTTTCTTAATGGTCTTTCTCTCCACTCGCTCAGTTGAATGGCTTGAATCAATTTCAAAACTAGCTTTCTTCGGAGGAATGGCTGGTCAGCTTTTGGTTACGGTGCCAGGTATCGGTGTATCAGTTGGAGGTAACACCAACTGGATCAGAATTTTTGGTCAAAGCGTTCAACCCTCAGAGTTCCTAAAGATTGGCTTGGTGCTGTATCTAGCGCACCTGCTTAGTCACCATAGGGATGAGCTTTGGGATTTTAGGACCGGACCTAAACAGGTAATGATTGCAGGTTTTGGTGCATCAGGGTTGGTTTATTTAACATCTAGGGACATGGGAACGGCTTTAGTTTTCTTAGTGATTCTTTTAGGAATGACTTATTTAGCGGGAATGCCTTCGCAGCATTTCAACAAATTCTTAGGCCTCACGTTTCTCGGTGTCTTGATTGGGGCGCTATCCAACCCTTCTAGAGTCGCGCGCATCATGGCATTCTTCCAGCAGGGCCAGTCGACCGTTGATGGGGCAGACTGGCAGGTCAAACACGGTATCTGGGCGCTCGCAAATGGTGGCCTGTTTGGTGTTGGCCCTGGTAACTCCACATTGAACTGGGGTTGGATTCCTGAAGTTGAAAATGACTTTATTTTTGCCAACATTGCTGAGGAGTGGGGAATGCTGGGAGCTCTCTTGGTTTTGTTCTGCTTCCTGTTATTAGGTAAATACATTCGCAAGATTGCCCAGAACAACAATTACGCATTCGCGTCCCTTGCCGCAACCGGTGTAATGCTTTGGATTCTCCTGCAAGCACTAATCAACATCGCCGTTGTGCTGCACCTGCTTCCAGTTCTTGGTGTCCCGCTTCCGCTGATATCCAAAGGTGGTTCATCGATTGTCGCTGTATTGATGGCTTTGGGTGTCGTTCTAGCCTTTGAAAGAGTTCAAGCGCCTCTAGTCAGTAGCAATAGAAGAAGATGACACGTTATCTATTAGCTGGTGGTGGCACAGCGGGACATGTCAATCCTCTACTTGCTCTAGCGGACGCCATTAAAGCTCAGCCAGGAGAGCAACAGTTATGGGCATTGGGGACCGTTGAAGGTCTAGAGTCACGTCTGGTCCCTGAACGTGGTTTCAAACTTTTAACAGTTGATCGGCTGCCGATGCCAAGAAAACTAAACGCATACGCTTTTGCGTTTCCATTCAAGTTTGCGAAAGCAGTTGGAATGGTCAAAAAATACATTGAGGATAATCAAATCGATGTAGTTGTTGGTTTCGGTGGCTATGCCAGCGCTCCTGCCTATCGGGCCGCAAAAGCTCTTAAGATTCCATATGTTGTGCATGAGGCAAATGCTCTAGCCGGTTATGCGAACAAAGTCGGCGCTAGGAGCGCTGCAGCAGTCGCAATCACTTTTTCTAATACAAACCTTCCTAAGGCAAAACTGACGGGTCTTCCGCTGCGTAAAGAAATAGTTGAACTAACTAGAACTGACCATCGTTATGAAGCGAATCAATTCTTCGGTTTGGATTCTAAGCTAACGACGTTATTGGTTACCGGTGGTTCCCTTGGAGCTAAGCGGATAAATGAGACTATCGAGCAGTCGAGGAATGTACTTGAGGCTGCTGGAGTCCAAGTAATTCACATTGTTGGTGATCGTGCAGGTTTGGAAGACTTAACAATTGGCGGCTATCGACGCATTTCATATTGCTCAAGAATGGAACTTGCCATCGCTGCCGCTGATTTTGCGGTAGCCAGATCTGGTGCAGCTACGGTGTCTGAGTTCACGGCAGTTGGCCTGCCTGCTATTTACGTTCCGTATCCCGTGGGAAATGGTGAGCAAAGACTCAATGCAGAACAGGTAGTTGCTTCTGGGGGAGCAAGATTAGTTGCAGATCAAGACTTCACTCCAGAGTTCGTGGCTAGCACTTTGATTCCGTTGCTGAGTAATAAGAAGTCCATCGTTGCCATGCAAGCTCATTCAAAATCTGTTGGAATCCTTACTGGTTCTGAAGACTTACTGAAACTTGTAAATGGCGTGTTGTAGTGATGTCCATCTGATTCGCCAACCTAGTCTTAAAGCTAAACCTTAGGAATTCATGACCATCAAACCCGATTACTCACAGCCGGTGCCAGCAAACCTAGGCAAGGTGCACTTTATTGGCATTGGTGGCTCGGGCATGAGTGGCATAGCCAGAATGCTCATCAAGGCAGGTCATGCCGTGACTGGAAGCGATGTTCGTGAATCAGGCAATATTGCGGAACTTAGGGAGTTAGGTGCCCTTATCAGCATCGGCCACGACGCTAAAAACTTAGGTGACTGTGACACTGTCGTTGTTACCTCAGCACTATGGCCCACCAACCCTGAATATTTGCTTGCTCAAGAGAAAAAACTTCCCATCCTGCACAGATCTCAGGCTCTAAAGTATTTGACTGAGGGCAAGAAGTTGATTTCGGTTGCCGGTGCCCATGGTAAGACCACCAGCACCGGCATGGTCGTTACGGGCCTTCGTGTTTTGGGAGATGACCCGAGCTTTGTAAATGGTGGCGTAATAGCCGCCTACGGTAAATCTGCCGAGGGCGGTAGCTCTGAGTTGTTTGTTATTGAAGCAGATGAATCAGATGGCTCATTCCTGCACTACCAGACTGCAATTGCGCTAATAACTAACGTTGATCCTGACCACCTTGATCACTATGGATCTCTGGAGAACTTTGAAGCAGAATTCGCACGATTTGCCAATGCTGCAGCTGATTTTGTTGCAATTAACTCGGATGACGAAGGTGCTGTTCGCGTTACCAGTTTGCTCACGGATAAGAAGGTTATTCGTTTCGGTTTTTCTCCTGTTGCGGAAGTTAGATTACATTCAGTCGACGCAACTGGACCACAGGTAAGTTTTAGTCTTACCTTTGCAGGAAATGACTATCACGCAGTGCTGAATATTGCTGGGGAGCACAATGCAGTCAACGCAGCCGGTGCCTTTGCGGTGTTGGTTGGTTTAGGTTTTGAACCGAAGGCCTCTCTCGATTCAATTGCGACCTTCTCCGGAACGGAAAGAAGATTTGAACTACATGGGGAATACCGTGGAGTAAAAGTGTATGACGACTTTGCTCATCATCCCACTGAAGTCAGCGCTGCGCTTAAGGGGGCAAGAGCAGTTGTTGGCGATGGTCGACTGATAACTGTTTTTCAACCACATCTATACAGTCGCACAAGACTCTTTGCTAAAGAGTTTGCAGAGGCGTTAGCTGCTAGCGACGAGGTTGTCGTGCTAGATATTTATGCAGCTAGGGAAGATCCTGAACCTGGTGTGACTGGAGCGCTAATCGCTGATGCCTTCGCAGAACAAAACCGAATGCATTATGTTCCTAATTGGGATGATGTTCCAGCTGCGGCAGCAAGGTTAGCAAGACCTGGAGATTTCATCGTCACTATGGGTTGTGGGGATGTCTACCGACAGGTGCCTGGAATTCTTAAAGCTTTAGAGGATTAGGATGCGTCCACCGAAGAACCGTTATACGGCCACTACTCGCAGAGTCACTCGGCCTAAGCCTAAGAAGGTGAAGCAAAATTCTGGCCCAATGACTTCAAGATTGAAAAGGTCCGCTCAGGATCGAGTCGGCAAAAAAGAGGCGCGCAGATTTACAAAGGAGAATCCCACTCGTAAATACTTCAGGAGAGGCATCTTGGCTGCAGTTGCTGCCCTGGTTATTCTCGTTTTAGCTACCGCCTTCACTCCGTTGTTGGCAATTGACAAGATTATGGTCTCGGGTGAGTCCAGGGTTTCAGAAAAACAGATTCAAAACATTTTGAAAAAATATGTTGGCACCCCTTTGACCACAATCAATGAGTCAGCTGTGGCAGCGGATCTCAAAGGGTTTCCAATTATCGAGAGCATCGCTCTGGTAAGCAGACCTCCGCACACCTTGGAGATTCGAGTCACTGAACGCACGCCAATCGCCATTGTGGTTCGCAATGGCACACAGTATTTATACGACCCAGCTGGGGTCAAATTGGGTCTTGCTAAGGGCAATGAGAAACTGCCAACAGTAATTGTGACTGGGAACCCAAAGAACTCAACCACCTACAGGCAAGCAATAGATGTGATTCTTGCTCTTCCGCTTCAACTGCTCGACCGTGTCGCATACATTCAAGCCAAGACCAGAGATAACGTGACTTTGAGGCTCCGGGGAGCAGCAGCGCAAACCATCATTTGGGGAGATTCAGAGAACTCGATTCTCAAATCCAAGGTGCTCAAGACTCTTTTGCTGAAGACTTCGACCAAAATACGTGCAACTTTTGATGTCTCTTCTCCGCTAACTCCGAGTGTGATCAAATAACTTCTTTTAGACACACCAGCGGATTTACGGGGAAAACAGAGGTTTAGCGTTTAGTTTCTTGGCGCTAGTACATTTGTCTAGATTCTTTAACCTTCAACATGAGGTTTAGGGTTTGGCAAATCTAGGTAATCCGGAGGAAGAAATATGTCAGACCCAATGCTCAACAACTTTTTAGCAGTTATCAAGGTCGTCGGAGTTGGTGGTGCCGGCGGTAACGCTGTTAACCAGATGATTGAGAAGGGGCTTCGCGGAGTTGAGTTCATTGCAATCAACACCGACGGTCAGGACTTACTCAAGTCCGAAGCACACGTAAAGCTTGAAATTGGTGGATCGAACACAAAGAGCCTCGGTGCCGGTGCAGACCCTGAAGTTGGTAGAAGAGCAGCAGAAGATCATGTAGATGAAATTGCTGAAGTATTGCGCGGAGCTGACATGGTGTTCGTTTCTGCGGGTGAAGGTGGTGGCACTGGAACCGGTGCCGCGCCAGTGGTTGCAAGAATTGCGAAACAGTCGGGAGCACTAACTGTCGGTGTTGTCAGCCGTCCATTTGATTTTGAAGGTCGTCGCAGAGCAGAAAATGCTCAGGCAGGTATAGATCTATTACGTGCAGAAGTTGACACATTGATAATCGTTCCTAACCAAAAACTCATTGAACTAAAAGATGAAGAACTTTCTTTCCAGGATGCATTCAGCATGGCGGACGATGTTCTTCGCGCTGGTGTTCAGGGAATCTCCGATCTAATCACTGAACCAGGTTTTATTAACTTGGACTTCGCGGACGTTAAGTCAGTAATGCAGGGTGCCGGAACCGCACTCATGGGTATCGGTATTGCCAAGGGCGAAGATCGTGCGATTCGTGCAGCTGAACAAGCAATTAATCATCCATTACTTGAATCAAGCATCGACAACGCTCGAGGTGTGCTGATCCAGTTTGCTGCGGCATCGAATATGAAACTGGCTGAAGTAAATGAGGCGGCACGTCTGATTCAAGAAGTCGTGCACCCAAGTGCAAACATCATATTTGGAACTTCTATCGATAACGCTCTCGGTGATGAAATGCGTGTAACGGTTATTGGTGCTGGCTTTGATGAAGTAACACCTCGACCAGCATTCAGAACTAACGGATTTACTGCTCCAACTTCTGGTCCGATTGCAATTGTTCCAACAGTGGCTGAAGTTGAAGAAGAATTAGTTGCGGCACCAAGTTGGTTTGCTGGTAACACCGATGCGGTAGCCGTGGCTCCAGAAGTGACCAACTACGAAGAAGAGCATGAGACTGTAACGAGCGGTTATGTTGCACCAAAACAAGCCAATCGTTTTGATGATGGCTTAGACATTCCTGATTTCCTTCAACAGTAAATGACTGAGCTAACTCTGGCTCAGCGCTTAGAGGCAGTTAAGAATCGTATTGGTGCGGCCGCAATTGAAGCTCACAGAGACGTATCTGAGATCCAACTCGTTATTGTCACAAAAAATCATTCTGCAGAGCTGCCCCTCGCTTTACTCGAACTAGGGGAGAGCAATTTTGGTGAGAACCGCGATCAAGAAGCATCGGCTAAGGCTTTAGCGGTCAGTCAACAAAGACCTGATTCAGCGACTTGGCACTTCGTAGGTCAGCTGCAATCCAACAAAGTTCGCTCCATGTTGGAATACACCTCCGTGCTGCACTCTCTGGATAGAACATCTTTGCTCAAAGAACTCAACAAGCAGCTGGCTAAATCTCCGGTAGCTCGGCTACAGGCCTTTATTGAACTAAATCTGACCGATGACCCTAATCGAGGTGGCCTTGATCCGAATCACCTGACTGAATTTGCTGAGCTAGTTCTTGCCAACCCTCAGATATCCTTACAGGGTGTCATGGGGGTTGTCGGTCTCGGGGTAGAGCCGGCGGTAGATTTTGAAAGGATAGCCTTAGCCAGTCAGATCTTGAGAGGACTAGCGCCTGAGGCCAAGTTCATCTCTGCTGGCATGTCTGGGGACTTTGAGGAAGCCATCGGCTTTGGTGCGACACACTTACGAATAGGTACCGCAATTACTGGAAACCGCTGATTCTCGGCTTAATCTAGCAATATCGGGGTTTCATTAGAAGGAGAAACTATGTCCGCGGTTACCAACTGGTTTAAAGAGCTAGTCTCTGTCAGCGGTTCCACCAAAACTCAACCTGCCGCTCCTAGAGCTGCATCATCCAATGAACGTCAGGCAAGAGCACCTCGGCCTCAGCGTCGAGGTAACGATGTCTCCAGCATCGAAACTGTGACACCAGGTTCATTTGCAGATGCCGGGCTAATCGCTGAAGTCCTTCGCGACGGGATCCCTGTTGTTGTTAACGTTCAGAACCTGACAGACACTGACACGCGCAGATTAGTCGACTTTATGGCAGGACTGAAGGCAGGCTTGCTCGCAACCTCTAAGCGCGTGGCTGAGCAGGTTTATTTGATTGCTCCCTACGGCGTTGAAGTCGATGGAGATTCAGATGAAGTGCTCGAAGCTGAAAGCGACAAGCTAATCATCAGACCGTAGTCTGTAAAAATGCGACTACTTGTTGAAGTTGGCTTTTGGCTAATTGTTGTTCAAGTTGGTTTTTGGCTAATTGAAGCATTCCGAATAGTTCTATTCATCCGAATCGTCCTTGATTTAATTAGGGGATTGAATCCTAGGTTTAGACCTAAAGGCATTGTTCTAGTATTAGCAGAGCTTTCATATACCCTCACTGACTGGGTAATTAAACCTTTGTCTAAGTTGGTAAAACCCATAAGAATTGGCGCTGGATACATAGATTTGTCGATTCTGGCGCTGTTTTTGATCCTGATTGGTTTAGAAGTGTTGTTATCAACTCTCCAGTAGGTAGGGATAGTTAGGGTAATCTTGAGGTTTGACCCATGATTCAAACCCATAAAAGAAGGAGAAGGCGATGCCATTGACTCCAGAAGATGTTGTAAACAAGCGTTTTCAGCCAACTAAGTTCCGTGAAGGTTACGACCAGGACGAGGTTGATGATTTTCTAGACGAAATCGTTCTAGAGATGCGTCGCGTTACCCAGGAGAACGAAGATCTTCGTCAGCGCTTGTTAGCCGCAGATGGACGAATCTCAGAACTGCAAAGAAGTGGCGCTTCTTTGGTTGCTCAGGTAAACAGCGCTGAAGCTTCAATCCCAGTTAGCACAACCCCCAACTCTGACTTCCCTCAGGCAGCTCCAGATATGTCGGGCTTTGAATCTAATAACACCAATAACTTGCTTCAGTTGGCTAGAAAACTTCATGAAGAGCACGTTCGCGAGGGCCTTGAGAAACGTGATGCTTTGATTGCTGAAGGACATGCAACAGCATCCAGAATCGTCAGAGAAGCTGAAGCGCAACACAAAGCAGACCTTAATCGCCTGGAGCAAGAGAAAGCTCTAGCTGAAAACGATGTTCAGACTTTGCGCAACTTTGAGAAGGACTACAGAGCCAAGCTCAAGTCTTACATTGAATCTCAGTTGAGCGATCTAGAAGTTGCTGCGGGTAACACCCAGAAGCCACCGACAGGACCCACTGCTATTACCAACACCTATCAAATCTGATTTAGGTGAGTACTAGTTCAAAGAGAACACAGTTAGGTAAGACTCTGCTCTTCCTAGGGGTGTCCGTATTTGTTGTCTTGCTGGATCAGCTAACAAAGTTTTTGGCAGTTGCAAATCTCCATCCTTTCGAATCGGTGCCTTTTCTCTTCGATATCATTCGTTTCAACTTAGTTTTTAATGACAGTGCAGCTTTCTCGATCGGGGGTTCAGCAACTTGGGTTTTTACTCTTCTTTCATCGCTGGCAACTCTCGCATTACTCTGGTACGGCCCGAAGTTTAGATCTACCGGTTGGCTGATCCTCATCGGACTTGCATTAGGCGGCGTAGTGGGCAATCTAATTGATCGTTTATTCCGTTACCCTGGCTTTCCAAATGGCCATGTAGTTGATTTCATTCAAATTCCTTTCAACTTTCCAATCTTTAACATCGCTGACTCGGCTATAACAATTTCAGCTGCGATTATCGCGATCAGAGTCATCCGCGGTGAACAGCTCGGGGGTCCTAAGTGACTCAAGATCGTCTAATTCAAGTTCCTGAAGGCTTAGCAGGTTCGAGGGCAGATGCCGGTATCGCAAAACTTCTTGGCCTAAGTCGCAGTTCAGTTGCTGACATGTTGGAGGCTGGCCTCGTTCTTCAGAACGATCATCAGCTCGGTAAATCAGATTCCTTGACACTCGACGCGTGGCTAAAGATAACTCTGCCAGCTCCAAAACCGGCACTTGCTCTAGTTGCCGAACTCGTGCCAGATCTAAAAGTAATTTTCCAGGACGAAGACATCGTTGTTGTCGACAAACCTGCTGGGGTTGCAGCTCATCCATCTGTTGGTTGGGATGGCCCATCTGTTGGCGGCGCGTTACTTGCGATGGGTATTGAAATGTCCACCAGCGGGGTAGCAGAACGTCAGGGAATAGTTAGTCGTTTAGATGTCGGCACAAGTGGGCTAATGGTCCTCACCAAAACTGAGATTGCATACAGCAAAATGAAACAGGCTTTCCGAGACCGGGCAGTGGATAAGACTTATCATGCTCTTGTGCAAGGTCATCCTGACCCGTCTGCGGGCACTATTGATTCGCCCCTGGGCCGCCACCCTAGGCATGAATACAAGTTCACCGTTGCTCAGGATGGAAAACCTTCGGTCACCCATTACACAACCCTTGAAGCGTTCACCGCAGCCTCACTTTTAGAGATTCAACTTGAAACTGGAAGAACTCATCAGATTCGAGTCCACTTCTCTGCCTTCAAGCGTCCACTGGTGGGAGATACTCTGTATGGCTGCGATCCAAAGTTGGCCGCAAGACTTGGAATGGAAAGACAGTGGCTGCACGCCATGAAGCTTGGTTTCATTCATCCAACCAAAGCTGAGTATGTGTCCTTCGAAAGTTCTTACCCGCAAGATTTAGTGGATTCCTTAGCCATCCTTCGTACCGAATAGCCTCGGTCGGAGTGGCAAAATTAGTTGACGTAGGGTCAAGTTAGGCTAATTCCCCAAGCCCTAAAGAATTTGAAAGTTAAGAGAAAATGTCGAGCGAAAACGGAAACTTTGTGCATTTGCATGTGCACACCGAGTATTCCATGCTCGATGGAGCAGCCAAAGTAGACAAACTGCTGGATAAAGCCGTTGATTTTGGCATGCCAGCTATCGCGATTACCGATCACGGAAATAACTTTGGTGCTTTTGATTTCTGGGAGCAGGCCACCAAAAAAGGCATCAAACCAATCATCGGCATTGAAGCATATTTGGCACCTGGTTCAAGACTCGATAAGTCAAGAACATACTGGGCAGATGGCGGCGAGGACGACTTGTCTAAAGGTGCTTATTCGCACCTAACCATGCTCTCAACCGACAACGACAGCATGCTTAACCTGTTCAAGCTAAGTTCTTATGCCTGGCTCGAGGGTTACTACTTCCAACCACGAATGGATCGCGAACTGCTTTCCAAATATTCCAAGGGAATTATTGCAACCTCTGGATGCGCCAGTGGGGAAGTGCAAACCAGATTGAGACTTGGCCAATACAAAGAAGCACTGGAAGCAGCAGCCGAATTTAGAGACATCTTCGGTAAAGAAAATTACTTCATCGAAATCATGGACCATGGAGCTTCGGTTGAACGTAGAAGCTTTGCCGAGCTAATCAAACTCTCAAAAGATCTTGGAATTCCTCTGGTTGCTACCAACGACCTTCACTACACAGACGCCGGTCACGCTGATGCTCAGGAGGCCCTGCTTTGTGTGCAGACTGGAACCAAGCTAACCGATGAGAAGCGTTTTAAATTTGATGGCGAAGGCTACTACCTAAAGAGCGCTAAAGCGATGCGAGAACTCTTCTCAGAGTTCCCAGAGGCATGTGACAACACACTGTTGATAGCTGAGCGATCTGACATCAATTTCACAAAGCGTAACCTGATGCCAAGATTCAGTGTTCCTGAAGGGCAAACAGAAGCTTCCTGGTTTGAGGCAGAAGTAATGCGCGGCATGCACGAGAGATTCGGCAAAGACATTGATGTTCTTTACCAAGAGCGTGTTGCTTTTGAAATCGAAGTAATTCGGAATATGAACTTCCCTGGGTATTTCTTGGTAGTAGCGGACTTTATTGCCTGGGCGCGTGCTCAAGGTATTCGAGTTGGTCCTGGCCGTGGTTCGGCAGCCGGTTCACTTGTTGCTTTTGCGCTTGGAATTACTGCTCTTGATCCAATTAAGTATGGATTGCTGTTTGAGCGTTTCTTGAATCCAGGCAGAGTCAGCCTTCCAGATATAGATGTGGACTTCGATGATCGCAGACGTGGTGAAGTAATCCGATACGTCACCCAGAAATATGGCGATGACCGAGTTGCTCAAATCATCACCTATGGAACTATCAAGGCTAAGCAGTCTCTGAAAGACGCTGCCCGAGTTCTTGGTATGGATTATTCCGTTGGAGAGAAACTAACCAA
>Ga0114964_10000512_pt1 | contig 29910 bp, 34 predicted proteins | sample C_131016_MF_Meta_FD_92638 | JGI IMG/M metagenome (GOLD analysis project Ga0114964, IMG submission 92638) | Freshwater microbial communities from Lake Croche, Canada to study carbon cycling - C_131016_MF_MetaG | ecosystem: Environmental > Aquatic > Freshwater > Lake | place: Lake Croche, Canada...
AGAAGCCTGTATTAAAGAGATAGAATTTATTAAACTATATGGGCGTAAAGATTTAAATATGGGCTCTTTAGTTAATTTAACTGATGGTGGTGAAGGGTTTTTAGGGTATAAACATACTCAAAATGCTAAAGATATTATATCTCAAAAATTATTAGGAAAATCTAAACATACTAAAGACCAAAAATATATTTGGAGTTTATTAAGAAAAAACAAACCTAATCCTAAAGGAGGAGGTAAAGGGATACCACGCCCTCAAACCTCTCAAAAGCATAAAGGTCGAATTAGTCCTAATAAAGGTAAAAGCAAAGAAGTAGATTTATATAATATCGCGGGTGAATATATTAAAACCTACCTTAGTTATTATGATTTAGCTATTGATATTCAAATTAATCCAGAAACTGTAAGATGTCATTTAATAGGGAAAGCTAAAACTATAAAAAATAAACTATATACCGCTCAATATAGATGATAAAATTAAAAGATATATTACAAGAAAATGAATGTTGGGATGGGTATAAAAAAGGTAACCCTAAAACCAAAATATCTTCTAAAACAGGTAAAAGAGTAAATAATTGTGTGTCTATTACAGAAGAGGAAGAAATTCCTCAACTTAATTTTCCTGAAGGGTTCCAACCAGCAAAATCTGTTCCTCAAGGAGGAGCAATGTGTGCTAACTGTGCTAAATGGAATAAAGAAAAACAATTATGTGAAGGTCAATATTACATTAAATGGAATAGTAATGGTGAAATCCCTAATGAACCAACAGAATATGTTTGTGTTTGGTGGGTAGATAAAACAAAATAATTATGATAAAATTAAACAATTTACTTAACGAAGCAGCACTTGATAAGATATTTCATCTTAATGGAACCCTTATTGTAGATGATACTGCTCGAAATCAAAAAGATATGTTATCTGATATTCGTGCTTTACCTGGTATTACAGTAGTACGAAATGTAGAAATGGAACAAGATGCTACTTCAAGATATTTTAGAAGTAGATTAGAAATGAAAATAGATCCTTACCCATATGTTAAACAAAATAAATTTAACGGAGAAGAAACAATCCAAATTATAGCAGGTAATATTAAAAAAATACCAGGTGTAATAGGATTTAAACAAGATGGTAATATTACTACTTCTGAAGTATAATGAAACCCTATCAAGAAGTTATAAATAAAGATAATTCACGTTTACGTGAATTTAAAATTGATATAGATAATCATGAATTAGTATGGCATAAAGATGAAAAAGATCGTTATGTTACTATACTAGAAGGTAAAGGATGGCAATTCCAAAAAGATAATGAATTACCTTTAACTCTTCAAAAAGGAGATACTATATTTATACCTAAAGAGACTTACCATAGAGTAATAAAAGGCTCTTCAAACTTATTAATTAATATAATAGAAAATTAAATGAGTATTAAACAATATAAAATAAAAGATTTACCTGATAAAGTAAGAAACCCTCATACTAGCATTAGATTTAAAGGGGATAAAACTACCTACTCTAGTATATTTGTAACTTCTAATAATAAATCTATTAGAGTAAAAAATGAAAAGACAGGTGAAACTAAAACTTTATCTATTAAAGATATAATTAGAATTGGTAATGATGATATTCAACTAATTAATGAAAATTTAGAAATTTTAAAACAAATGATTAAAGAAGAAATTGAAGATTTTAAAAAATCTGAACCTCTTACATTTGAAGGCAACCCATTAGAGTTTATATTACAAAAATATCCATCATTAGATGCTACTATGATAGATTTACTAACTCCTTCTTTTAGGGATTATGTAACTGGAATATTCATTATAGCACCTAAACCAACTACATTTAGAATTTTACTTCATAATAGCCAAGAATTTCATTTAGTATATAGCCCTAAAGCTTATATAGCTAAAATATCAGGTAAAAAATATGATTTAATGAATTTATCTGAAGAAGAATTTGCTATTACTTCAATAGCCCAACTATTAGAATTAGGTATGCCTCCAGGAAGTGAAGGTCCAGCTGAAGAAAATAAAAATGAAGCTGATTTACAAAACGCAACTCCTGAAGAAACACCAATAGAAACTCCACCAGAAGAGGAAATATCTCCTGAATTGAAAGAATCATTTAAAAAATTTAGAATAAAAATTTAATTAAATTTGGCTCCCCAAAGGAGCCTTATTATATTATACTAATTTAACAAACCTGTTATGAATAAATTAAATAAAAAGAGATTATTTTTTGATATCGAAACTAGCCCCAACATTGGATTTTTCTGGCAGTCTGGATATAAATTGAATATTCCATATGGTAATATTATTAAAGAAAGAGCTATTATTTGTATTTGTTACAAATGGGAAGGTGAAGATAAAGTATATTCTTTAAATTGGGATAAAAATCAAGATGATAAAGAATTACTAGAAAAATTTATTACTATAGCTAATGATGCTAATGAATTAGTAGGTCATAATGGAGATAGATTTGATTTACCTTGGATTAGAACACGTTGTTTATTTCATGGTATTCCTTGTTTTCCTAATTATACTACAATTGATACATTAAAACAAGCTCGTTCTAAATTTAGATTTAATAGTAATACTTTAAATTATATTGCTCAATATTTAAATGTAGGTGAAAAATCTGAAACTGGGGGATTTGATTTATGGAAAGATATAGTGCTAAATAACAGTCAAACTGCTATGAAAACTATGGTTGAATATTGTAAAAATGATGTTGTTATTCTAGAAAAAGTATTTCATCATCTTAAAAATTATTTACCTCATAAATCACATTTTGGTGTATTAACAACTGGAGAAAAAACATCTTGCCCTGAATGTAGATCAGAAGATTTAAGACATTCTCAAACTCGTTACTCTGCCGCTGGAACACCACGTGTTCAAGTACAATGCAATGATTGCCATAAATACCATACTGTAGCTAATAGAACCTATGAAGGTATAGTTACTAAACAATTAGAAAGAGAAATTAAAAAATAATATTTATTTGTAAATAATATTATGAAATTAAATGAATATTTAAAGGAGGTAAAAGAAGTTCAAATCAAGATTGGAGATGATTTGGCCTTAAGAGGAGACATTGGTATATTTAAAAAGGGAGAAATAGTTACAGTTATCGATAAAAAACCTTATGGTAATGATATTAAGTTAACATTATCAAATGGTAAAGGTAAAGAAGACAAATTCTATTTAGATAAAAATGATGACTTTGAAGAACTAGGCTAATGAAAAAATCAGAACTAAAAGAGATTATTAAAGAAGAATTTAAAAGAATTCTTAGAGAACAAGATCCTGAACTTTCTATTGGGGATAGAGTAGAACCAGAAGCTGAACCTACGCCTGAACCTACTGAACCTGAATCTGAATTACCTAAAGAGAAACCACTTCAGAGTATTTCTAAATTAGAAGCTGCTCAAAAGATAAGGGATACTAAAGGACAAATTTTTACTGTTACTTTTATTAAAAAATCAAATGGTGAAAAAAGAGTAATGAATGCTCGTTTAGGTGTTAAAGCTTACTTAAAAGGAGGAGTATTACCTTATGATCCTAATACTAAAGGATTAATACCTGTTTATGATATTCAATCTAAAGAATATAAAATGATTAACATCCCAGGAATTGTTAATTTAAAAGCTAAAGGTATTGAATATAATGTCGTATAAAAAATAAACTAATTAATAAGTTTGGCTCCTATAAGGAGCCTTCTTATATTTAAAAATAAAATTTAAAACATGAGTAAGAATATTGTAATTGTAGGTTCTTATAAAAAATAGATGCTGGTCTGATGGGATTTTTAATATTTATATTAAATAATAATTATGACTAGTATTTATATTTTAGAGAGAAATGGTATTCCTTTTTACATAGGTAAAACTATTCAAGATTTAAAAAAAAGATTTTTATCTCATGGGATTAAAAAATTAAATAGCGAAATATATGAAATTGATATGGTATCTGATAATGAATGGAGATTTTGGGAATCATGGTATATCGAAGTATTTAAAAGTTGGGGATTTGAATTAGAAAATAAAAATGGAGGGGGTGGTGGTAGAGGACCCGGATGGATTTCATCTCCTGAAAGAAATAAGAAAATAAAAAACTCCTTAACTAACCATTCCCAATATTATACTAAAGAAGTAAGAGATAAAATTAGTAAAGGTAATCAAATATTAAAACCCTTTTCTGAACAGCATAAAATTAATATGGGTATAGCTAAACTTAAACAAGCTAAACCTGTATTAATGTTTGATTTAAAAGATAATTTTATAAAAGAGTGGGAAAGTAAAGGTCAAGCTGCACTTTGGATAAAAGAACAAACAGGGAAAACAAGTAACTTGACCTCTCAAATAAAAGATTGTATATTAGGAAAGCAAAAAACTGCTTTAGGTTATAAATGGAAATATAAACAAATATGAGCAAATACGAAAAGAAAATTGTAATAGTAGGTAGTGGGGTAGCTGGAATTAATGCAGCTTTAAAATTAATAGATAATGGATACCCAGGAAACCTTATTACAATGATAGATATGGGAAAAGACCCATATAATAGATTACCGAGTGAAGTAATGTGTGGTTTTGCAGGTGCAGGAGCGTGGAGTGATGGTAAATTAACTTACCATACAGCCATTGGAGGTCAATTAAAAAAATACTGTGGTGAAGATAAAGCTATGCAATTAATGGATCAAGTTATTACTAACTTTAAACGTTTCCATCCTAAACCTGAAGAAGTACAATGTTCAAATCCAGTTGAAGAACCTGATTTTATTAAACCACAATTTGGTTTACGTTTATTTCCTGTATGGCATGTTGGAACTGATTACTTATTAGAGATTGCTAAAAATTGGTATCAATATTTAGCGGATAATGGTGTAGTTTTTGAATGGGAATCTAAAGTACATACTATTAAATTTGAAGAAAGTACAGTATATTGGAAAGATTTAAATAATAAAGAATGGCAGCAAAGTTATGATAAACTTATATTTGCAGTAGGTAAATCAGGTATTGACTTTGGTAAATCTTTAGCTGAAGAATATAAATTACCAACTGAACCTAAATCAGTACAAATAGGTGTTAGATTTGAAGCACCACAAAAACACTTCCAAAAATTGATTGATGTATCATATGACTTCAAATTATATAGAAAATTTGAAGATAAAGGTGTATCATTGCGTTCATTCTGTACTAACAATAATGCAGCATATGTTGCAGTAGAAGAAACATACGGAAACTACTCATACAATGGTCATGCTAAAAAAGATGAAAAGTATAGAAACGATATGACTAACTTTGGTATCATAATGGAACTAAACGGAATTGAAGATCCATTTACCTGGAGTAGAGATTTAGTTAAAATTTTACAAATCAATAATAAAGGATTATATTACTCCCCTTCTAGAACACCATCACTAACATCAGAAGGAGGTCATGTAGAAGCTACTCAAATAAGTGACTATGTAATGGATGAAGTAAGAGAAGCATTTGAAGGTTATTTTAAATACATTGATGATTTTATTGATGGAATGAAAGAAATATTCCCAACACTGGGGAATGATTATGGGATATATATTCCGGAGGTCAAGTATTTAAATGATGAAGTTATAGTAAATTATGATGATTTATCTTTAATAGGATATCCAAACGTACATTTTGTTGGTGATGCACTTTCCGCTAGAGGTATAACAGTAAGTGGTGCACAAGGAATTTATGTCGCTGAAGATATATTAAAATTTAATTAATTAAAAGGGAGGCTTGGCCTCCCATTTTTATCTTAATATATTTAAGTATTATTAATTTATAAATAAAAGTTATGTCAAAACAAAATCTAATATCGGTTAATGTAACCGAATTAAAAACTTTCTTATCTCACATTATTGAGAATAATCGATTTTTACAAAGTCAAGGTAAAACACCTGTATCAACTGAAGTAATAGGTGAATCAGGTATTGGTAAAACATCTGCTATTATTCAATTAGCTAAAGAACAAAATTTAAGTTTTGTTAAGTTAAATTTAGCCCAAATTGAAGAGATAGGTGATTTAGTAGGTTTTCCAATCCGTCAGTTTGAAGTAAAAGATGATAAAGAAACAGTTTGGGTAGATGAACATGCGTTTGATGAGTATCTTAAACTAGGTTATAGTTCAACTGGTCAAAATAGAATGAGTTACTGTCCACCTGAATGGATAGCTAACAAAACAAATGGTGGAATTCTATTATTAGATGATTGGAATAGAGCTGATATTAGGTTTATACAAGCCGTGATGGAACTTATTGATAGACAACAATATATTAGTTGGTCTTTACCAAAAGATTGGCATATTATATTAACTGCTAATCCTGATAATGGAGATTATTTAGTTAACAGTATAGATAACGCACAAAAAACACGTTTTATCTCAGTACAATTAAAATTTGATATCAATTGTTGGGCTAAATGGGCTGAAGAAAATAAAATCGATGGTAGATGTATTAACTTTTTATTAATGCATCCAGAATTAGTTACACAAAGTATAAACAGTAGAAGTATATCTATGTTCTTTAATTCAATATCTTCTATTTCTAATTTTAATGATTCATTACCGCTTATACAAATGGTAGGTGAAGGCTCAGTAGGACCAGAATTTAGTAGTTTATTTACTATGTTTATTAATAACAAATTAGATAAAATGATTTCACCTGAAAATATAATGAGTCAGGATGAACAGTATGTATTAAATACTTTGAAATCATTAACAGGTAAAGAAGATAAATATAGAGCAGATATCGCGTCAACTCTATCAACTAGAATAATCAATTTCTTAGATTTATTCTCTAAAGAAAATCCAATAGAAAAAACAGTAACTGAAAGGTTATCTAAAATTGTTAATGAAAAAGTATTTACAACTGACATTTGTTATAACATGGTAAAATCAGTTTACAATAACAATCCATCTAAATTTAAAGTTATGATGATGGACAAATCATTAGTTGAGTTTATTATGAAATAAAAATATGGGGAGGCTTGGCCTCCCCTTTTATTATTCTTATATTTAAATATTATTAATTTAAAAAAAAGGTTATGTTATATCCAAATTCAATTATCTTAACAACTAGAGATAATAAATTATATTATAATTATTGGGAAGGAGCATCTGATGTTATAATGTTCACTGAACAAGAAAGAACTGATTATTTAACTTTCTTAGAGTCTATAATTAATCAACCTAAAAATGTTGATTTACCTGGAAAAACTTATACAGGAAAATTATCTAATGTCCCTAGACATAAGTTAAAAGAGTATTTTGAAACAAATAATGGTAAAAAAACATCAAGAGTTGAACAATGTAATAATATAATTGTTAATAAAAGTTATATAACTGAATTATATAAACAGATTAAAAAATTATCATTAGAAAGTTATTTTAAAATTGAACAAACTCCTGAAAATTATAAATTCTTAAAGGAAATAACTCCTGATAGTGATAAAACTGGTTATAATAATCGTAAAGATAGTACTCTTCCAAAAGATCGTATGAAATTTACAAGTGAAGATCATCTTTTTATACATAATGATTTTAATCCACAACATCCTATATCTCATGGGCTTAAAGAGTTTATCCATAAACAAACTTCATTAGAACGTTATAAATGTAAAGAAATTTGGGGAGGAAATTTAATTGATACTTATATTTTATTAAAATATGTCTTTAAAAATCCTAACATTAAAATAGCATTTGATGATGATATTCTAGAAACACTTAATAGTGATGGAATTGAATTAGATAAAGATTATTTAAAAACATTAGATAGTATGTTTGATAGTAAAGATCAAGATAATATTGATATGGCTTTAGAAATGTTAAGTAATGTTAATATCGAAAAAGATTCACTTAAAATTGCGCTTCTTTTAAATAAACATATAGATAAATTTAATTGGGGTAGTGGTAAAAGTATAAATAACCATAGAAGTTTTAAAAGTATTATTAAATATTATAATACTAAAAACATTAATTTTAGAGATGATTGGATAAAATTTAGTTTAAATTTATACAAAACTCATCAAAATAATGAAGAATCTAAAGAAATTATTACTGATTATGTTAAAGATAAAATCAATAGAATGTTATCAATTGACCCCAATTCATTAATCTTATCAGAAATTAGTTTGGCTCTTAGATCTTAAAATAGTATATTTAAATATTATTAATTAAAAAAAAAGGTTATGTCTATCTATCACGAAGTTACTAAATTTTCTAAAAATTTAATGTTAAAAGAACCATTTTATGGTTTATTTTTAATTTCACTTAACAAGGAATTAACTACATCTATTCCTACTGCTTGTGTTACACCAGATAATATAAACATTAAACTTTGTATTAATCCTGACTTTTGGAGTTCATTAGATGAGAATACTAAATTAGGTGTTTTAAAACATGAATTACTTCATATTGCGTTTTTCCATTTACAACATTTTGATAGATTTCCTAATAAGAAATTATATAATGTTGCTGCTGATTTAGAAATTAACCCATATATTCAAGCCGAATATAAAGGTGAAAAATGGGATGGATTAGAATTTGAGGAAGGTATTTATAAACCTTTAAATTTACTTCCTAAACAGGGCACTAAATATTATTATGACAAACTTCAAGACGAGTTAGATAATAACCCGAATGGAGATTTCGCTGATTTTATGAATGGTATGGAAATTGACATTCATGAATTATGGGAAGCAATGGAAGGAATGAGTGAAGCTGAACGTAAATTAATAGGTAAACAAGTTGATCATCAATTAAAAGAAATAGCAAATCAATTAGAAAAACGCGCTAAAGATAGAGGTTTAGTACCATCAGAAATGAAAGATTACATTGATTCTTTATTTGAAGTACAAGAACCTGTATTAGATTGGAAAGCATATTTACGTAGATTTAGTAATACATCAAATAAAATATTTACTAAAAAAACACGACGTAAACCTAATAAACGTTTTTATGGTAATCCTGCTTTAAAAATTAAACTTAAAAAATCAACATTAGTTGCAATTGATACATCAGGCTCAGTTTCTAATAGTGAATTAGCAGAATTTTTTAACGAAATTTATCACATTTATAAAACAGGTACTAAAGTAACAGTAGTAGAATGTGATGCTGATATTCAAAGAGTTTATGAATATAAAGGTAGTTTAGAAGATTTATCAGTTCAAGGTAGAGGTGGTACTAGTTTTGAACCTGTAATGCAATATTTAGTTGAACATAGAAATGAATTTGATAATTTAATTTATCTAACAGATGGAGAATGTTCTTCACCTGCTACTAAACCACTTAAACCTATATTATGGGTTCATAGTTCAAAATCAAGAATAAATGAAGAACTACCAGGTACTAAAATTAAAATCAACTAATTATGTTCAAAGAAATATTAAGTAGAATACATAATGGTTATAAACCAAATACTGTTCATAATTTGCCTCAAAAATATGATGATATTATTCTTCCATTGACTAATTTAAGTGATAAATTAATTTTAGGTGGCAGTTTAGGTCTATATGTAATGGGTATTGTAGAGTATGATTTTAAAAATCGTAAACCTGATATAGATTTCAGTCTAACTGAACCATTAACTGAAGACGAATTATTAGTTTTTAAAGATTTCTTTAATTTAAATTATGTAATAGGTAGAGGTGATTATGATACTACAGAAATAGATGGGTATAAAATGAAAGGGGAAAATAAAAATGATAAACATTTTGCTCAAAAAGAATTAATTCAATTATGTAAACATACTACAGAATGGGTTACACCATCAGGTGATAATGGTTATATAGAATATACAGTAGATTTCTTTAATAGTCAATATATTAAACCTAAAGATATAGTTTATGTTGATTATAATGGAGTAAAACTTAAAGTAAATCACCCCTCAATTACATTATCTCATAAATCAAGATATGCGTATGATAATAGAGTAGGTAAACAATATAAACATTTTCAAGATATTGGTGCTATAGATTGGAAAAAATATTTTGCTATTGTTAAAAAGATTAAATCTCAATGGATTGATGATAAATGGTATAATGAATTTTCTTAATATTTTACATATTTATATTAAAATCATTATAAATGTCTACTATAGTACTATTAAGTTGCACTAAATCTAAATTAGATAAGCCGTCTCAAGCGCAGGACTTATATTCAGCGTCGCCTACATTCAAAAAAACTTTAGAGTACGGTAAGTCGCTTAAACCCGACAAAATGTTTATTTTATCTGCTAAACATTATCTAGTACCTTTAACTAAAGTTCTAGAACCTTATGATAAAACTCTTAAGGAAATGCCTAAAAATGAAAAAGAAGCTTGGGGAGTTGAAGTAGCAAAACAAATGAAATCTCATGGTATTAATCCTGAAACAGACCATTTTATATGTCTAACAGGAACAGAATATATGAAACCATTACTTAAATACATCCCAGAAAATCACATTGAAACTCCTATGGCAGGAAAACGTATGGGTGAACGTATGCAATGGTTAAATTCTCAAATTAAAAATATTAAAGAAATTGTTAAACATGTTAAAAAAATAATATATGAATACTTCTCAAAATAAATTACAAGAGTATATAGAATTGTATTTAAACGATCTTGAAGATTATGGAGAGGACGCAGAGTATATTTTAGCTGAAAGTGCTTTAACTCCTCTTAAACAACTTCTTGTAGAATCCGTGGATACCACAAATATTAATGTTATATTAAGCGAAGCTTATAAGAAAGCAACACCTGTTAAAAAAGAAATTATTAAAGATTTTATATCTTTTATAGAACAAACCAAATAAAATTTCCAATGGAAGACGTTACGAATATTGATTATAAATCAAGAACCCTTACATCAACTGATGGTAGGACTATTATATACTTTGATGGAAAACTCCATTCATGGGATGAACCCGCTCTTAGATATAAAAAAGAATTAAAACAAAAAGACGAATATTATTTATATGGTTTCCAATATACCAAGGACGAATGGTTAGAAGCACGTAGAGATCGTCATGGAGTACCACCAGAGAAAAATCCACAAGTAACATCAAGATTTTAATATGAAAATGTCTTTAAAGAAATACAGAAATTTAAGGTTAAATCAAATAGGGGGTTTTAGAAAGTTTCTAATATTAATAAAAATCTTTAAATTAGTTATAACTGACAAAAATATTTGGAAAAACAATAATGACTATTATAGTGAAATTAAATTAAACATCTATAATCCCTTATCATATCTTATGTTATTAATTTTTATACCATTAGCTTTTTTAATTAATGGATGCAATCCTGATTCTTATAGGGATATAAAGAAAGAATTAAAGGAACATTTTAAAAGATAAATAAAAATATTATAGTTTTTCCTACTCTTTCATATATTTATTGTCGATAAAACAATATAATATGCCTGCTAAGTTAACACAAGAACAGTTTATAAATAAAGCTAACATTAAACATAATAATTACTATGATTATTCATTAGTTAATTATGTTAAAGCTCAAACTAAAGTAAAAATAATTTGCCCTAAACATGGTGAATTTGAACAACAGCCTAATAATCATTTATTTGGTCAAGGTTGTATATGGTGTATGGGAGATAATGTAAGAAGTGCTAGAAAATTTACTAAGGAACAGTGGATAGAAAAGTTTAGAGAAGTGCATGGAGATAGATATGATTACTCTTTATTAAAAGTTGGAGAAGGAGCTGTAGTGCTTTTAAAATTATAATAATATGTTCTAAGCATGGTGAATTTTTACAAATGCCTAATGCCCATTTACATATGAAAAATAACTGCCCATATTGTAACATATCTAAAGGTGAAGATGAAGTTGAAAAATATCTTATAAAAAATGATATAGAATATATAAGAGAACATAAATTTGATAAATGTTTTAACCCAAAAACCAATAAAAAATTACCATTTGACTTCTTTATCCCTAAACATAATCTAGTAATAGAATATCAGGGTGAACAACATTATAAAAAAACAGGTCATTTTGAATATAGAGCTGGAGGGTTAGAAGGATTACAATATAGAGATAAAATTAAAAAAGAATTTTGCTACCAAGAAAAAATTAATTATATTGCATTATCATATAAAGAATTTAATAATATTAATACAATTTTAAAAAACAAGTTATGAAAATCGGATTAACAGGAACCATGTCATGTGGCAAAACTACTTTAGTTAATGCTTTAAAAGAGCTACCACAATTTAAAAATTATCACTTTGCTACTGAACGTAGTAAGTATTTAAGAGATTTAGGTATTCCATTAAATACTGATTCTACATTAAAGGGGCAAACAGTATTTTTAGCAGAACGTTGCGCTGAATTAATGCACGAAAATTTAATTACTGATAGAACAGTTATTGATGTAATAGCTTTTACTCAATGTGCCCAATCAATTAACCAAACAGATAAAATTTCATTTGAAGAATATGCTCGTAATTTTATTGATGATTATGATTATATTTTCTATATATCACCAGATGGGGTTGAAATAGAAGACAATGGGGTACGTACAATTGACGCTAAATATAGAAATTTAATTGATTTTACCATCAGACATTATATTAAAACATATAACCATAGATTGGTAAGATATGTGCCTATAAAAGGTTCAACATCTGAACGTATAAAACAGATATTAGAAGTAATTTCTTTATAATATTTATATCAAAACCATAACTTAAAAAATAAAACAATGAACATTAATAGTGATTTTGATTTAAAGAAAGCAAAGAATTTTCTTTTAACTGAAACTGTAGTAACTGAAAGATTTGCTGATAAAATAGCAGATGTAAATCCTCTTACAGGTGAAAAAGAAAGAGTAATTTATGAAGATGAAGAAGTATTAGATGAAATGGCTTCATTCTATAAAGTAACAGATGATTCCCCAGAAGCTAAAGCAGCAATTGCAGCTAAAAAAGAAAAATTCAGACCAGGATCTGCTATCTATAATACATTAGATGCTTTAGAAAAAGAAGGTGAAGTTGATTATAAAGCTTTAGCTAAAGAAACAGGTAAAGATATAGCTACTTGGAACAATCCAAAATCAAGAGAAGTATTAGAAAAAGATCTAGCACAATATATTGCAGCTTCATCTTCTCCATTAGCTCAAAGAACAGGACGTCCAGTAGATCCTAATAAACCAGCTGCTGAACCTAAAGAACCAAAAGCTGCTAAAACTCCAGGAGAACAAAAGATTAAAATTACACCAGCTAAATCTGAACCATCAACTGATGATACTATAATTGATACAAAAGTTGAAAAAGATTCAAGAAGTAAAGATAAAATGATTGTAGCAAAACGTGATCTTGAAGCACAAAGAATGGAAATAGCTAAAGCTTTTAAAGCTGGTGATACTTCAGTTGTACCTCAATTAAAAGACTTAACTGCTCAAATTAACAAATTAAATAAAAAATTGGGAGTATAAAAAACTTCTAAATTAGTTATGTCTGAAATACAACCACAACTTCCCTTAAAGGAAATAATAAAATTAGAATGGATCCGCTGCTCGCAGGATCCAGTCTATTTTATGAAAAAATATTATTGGATTCAACACCCACAAAGAGGTAGAATTCAATTTAATTTATACCCGTTCCAAGAAAAAGTATTACAACAAATACAAAAGAATGAGTATACAATTATAAATAAATCACGTCAGTTAGGTATATCAACATTAGCATCAGCTTATGCTTTATGGTTAATGTTATTTAATAAAGACAAAAATATTTTATGTATCGCTACTAAGCAGGAAACTGCTAAAAATATGGTTACTAAAGTACGTTTTGCTTATGATAGTTTACCTAAATGGTTAAAATCAGGAGATAAACCATCTGAAAATAATAAACTTTCATTAAAGTTAAATAACGGTTCACAGATTAAAGCAGTAGGCGCAACAGCGGATGCAGGTAGATCAGAAGCCGTTTCTTTTCTTATTATTGATGAGGCTGCTTTTATTGAAGGGATTGATGAGATTTTTGCTTCTGCACAACAAACTTTAGCTACTGGAGGACAATGTCTTGCTTTATCTACACCTTATGGTACAGGTAACTGGTTTCATAAATCCTTTACTAAAGCACAAAATAAAGAAAATAAATTTGTTCCTTTATCTTTACCTTGGACTGTTCATCCTGAACGAACTCAACAATGGAGAGATGATCAAAATGAAATTTTAGGGTTACGTCATGCCGCACAAGAATGTGATTGTGATTTTAGTACATCTGGAGATACAGTAATTGAACCTGATATGCTTAACTTCTTAGAATCATCATTCACATCAGATCCTATAGAAAGAAGAGGACCAGAAGGTGCTTTATGGCTTTGGGAACAACCTGATTATAGTAAAGACTATATGATAGTAGCCGACGTTGCTAGAGGTGATGGAAGTGATTACTCGGCATTTCATATTTTTGATATTGAAGCTGCTAAACAAGTAGGTGAATATAAAGCACAAGTTCAAACGAAAGATTATGCTAACATTTTATTTTCAGTAGCAACAGAATATAATGATGCTTTACTAGTAGTAGAAAATGCTAATATTGGTTGGAGTGTTTTAGAACATTTAATAGAAAGAGGATATAGAAATTTATATTACTCTTCTAAAGCTGATACAACAATGGGTGCTAATGAAAATCAATTAGCTAGAATGGAAAACGGTCAAGGTATGATACCAGGTTTTACAACTTCACAAAAAACTCGCCCATTATGTGTCTCAAAATTAATTTCATATATACAAGAAAAATCAGTTACGATACAATCTAAAAGATTATTAGATGAATTAAGGACTTTCGTCTGGAAACACGGTAAAGCCCAATCACAAAATGGTTATAATGACGATTTAGTGATGGCATTTAGTATTGGTTTATTCTTACGTGATACAGCGTTAAGATTCAGACAGCAAGGTATGGATCTAACACGAGCGACTTTAGGTAGTTTTCATGTTACAACTCAACAATCTCCTGGTGTGTATTCACATAACCCTCAAGCTCAAAACCCATATAAAATGGATAATGGTATGGGAGGAATGGAAGACATAGATTGGCTTCTTGGTTAAAATTTCAATATTTATTAATATATAATTAGATTTATGGTAGATACATCATTTTTTGGTAGGTTACAACGATTATTTTCAACAGACGTCATAATAAGAAACGTTGGGGGTAATCAATTAAAAGTAATGGATACAGATCGTATCCAACAACTTGGTACTATCCAAACAAACTCACTTTTTGACAGATATAATAAAGTATATACTACTACAGGGGGATTAAATTTCAACTTTAATAGTGATACTTCATATCCAACTACTCGTATTCAACTTTATACTGATTATGAGTTAATGGATAGTGATTCTATTATTGCTTCTACATTAGATATATTAGCTGATGAAACCTGTTTAAGAAATGATATGGGAGAAGTATTACAAATACGTTCTTCTGATGAAACAATACAAAAAATACTTTATAATTTATTTTACGATGTATTAAATATTGAATTTAATCTTTGGTCTTGGACTCGTAATATGTGTAAATATGGTGATTTTTACCTAAAACTAGAAATATCAGAAAAATTTGGAATATATGGTGTAATTCCATTTTCATCTTATTCTATTATTAGACTAGAAGGTAGAAACCCTGAACGTCCACAAGAAGTAAAATTTAAATATGATCCTACTTTCTCATCTCAACAATCCCCAATGGGTCCCCAAAATGTCTCTCAATATAGTCGTAACAACGATAGTAATATTGAATTTGATAATTATGAAATGGCTCATTTTAGGTTATTATCAGATTTTAATTATTTACCTTATGGTAGATCATTTATTGAACCTGCTCGTAAAATCTTTAAACAATTAACTTTAATGGAAGATGCGATGTTAATACATCGTATTGTTAGAGCACCTGAAAAGCGTACATTCTTTGTTAACGTTGGTAATATTCCACCTAATGAGGTAGAAAATTTTATGCAACGTACTATTAACAAAATGAAAAAAACACCTTATGTTGACCCAAATACAGGTGAATATAACTTAAAATATAACATGCAAAACATTCTTGAGGATTTTTATATTCCTGTAAGAGGTGGTGATGCAACAACTAGAATTGAAACTACAAAAGGTTTAGATTATACAGCTATTGAAGATGTTAATTACCTAAAAGATAAATTATTCGCTGCCTTAAAAGTACCTAAAGCTTATTTTGGATATGAAAAAGACTTAACAGGTAAAGCAACATTAGCAGCAGAAGATATTAGATTCGCTCGTACAGTAGAAAGACTTCAACGTATCCTAATATCAGAGTTAACAAAAATTGCTTTAGTACATTTATATGCACAGGGATATGATGGAGAATCATTAACAAACTTTGATTTATCATTAACTGTTCCTTCTATTATATATGAACAAGAAAAAATAGCTTTATTGAAAGAGAAATCATCATTAGCTATGGAATTAATTCAAAATAAAATAGTCCCAACGGATTGGGTTTATGACCATATTTTCAATTTCAGTGAAGACCAATTTGATGAATATAGAGATTTAATGATTGAAGATGCTAAACGTAAATTTAGAATTGACCAAATAGAAACAGAAGGTAATGACCCATACAAATCCGGAGAAGCATACGGTACACCACATGCCTTAGCATCACTTTACGGGTCAGGTAGATACCCAGGCACTGAAGGTACTCCTAAAGGATACGATGAGAAAGGTGATACTTATCCTGAACAAGTACTAGGTCGTCCTAAAGAAAAAGCATCTAGTTATAATACTCAAGATAGTGCCTTAGGTAAAGATAGATTAGGTAGAGATGCTATGAAAAAAGATGATTCTGAATCTAAAGGGTTTAAAACAGCTTACAAGGGGGGTTCTCCATTAGCACTTGAGAATTTTAACGCCCAAATAGCTTATAATCAAATATCGAATTCTTTAAAGAATATGTTCCCTAAACAAAAAGTTAAATTATTTGAAGAAAGTAATTTATTAAATGAGGATAACCTCTTAAAGGAAGATAAATAAAGTTAATATTTATAATTAGTAGTTAACTATACAAAAAATAAATGGCTAATATTAAGCATAACAAATATAAGAACACTGGGGTATTATTTGAACTTCTAGTAAGAAAAATTACGGCGGACACAATGACCAGTCAAGACTCTAAAGCTGTATCTTTGATTAAAAAGTATTTTGTTAATACTGAATTATCCAAAGAAAATAAACTGTATCAATCCCTATCTAAAACACAGAATATTAGTGAAGCTAAAGCTGAATCTATTATTTCTACTATATTAGAGATAAATAAATCTTTAAATCAAGTTAAATTAGCTAAAGAAAAATATAACTTAATAAAAGAAATTAAATCCAATTTTGATATTGATGATTTTTTTAAAGCCAAGATTAATAACTATAAATTATTATCTTCAACTTATACTTTATTAGAAGCTAATTTATTCCCTTCACATCATATTGATACTATACTTACTTCTAAAATGAATATTTTAGAACATATAGCTCAAGTTAATCTAATAAACACACCACAACCCACAGTAAGTGAGTTTGAAACTTTAGATAAAGGTACTCGTGCTTTAGTTTATAAAATAATGTTAGAGAAATTTAACACTAGGTTTGAAACATTATCTAATGATCAAAAAGATGTATTAAAAGAATATATTAATAATATCTCTAATACAACTAACCTAAAAAAATATGTGGATACTAAATTCACATCCTTAAAAGAATCCCTTTTAAAACTTTTACCAAAAATAGAGGACGCTACAATTAAAATTAAAGTGAATGAGACAATAAATCTTATTAACCCTATTTTAGAATCCAAAGTAGTAAAAGACGATAATATAGTTGCATTACTACAATACCAAGAACTACACAGTGAATTAATAAAGATTCATAATGCAAAATAACAAATTAAAAGAATTAGTACTAAAACACCTAGCTGAACTTATTGATGAAGAATCAGCTTCTGGTGACGCTGGGGGTTACTTAGGTATTAAAGCCTTTAAACCTCAAAAAGAAAGTACTGATAAAACTTTCACACGTAACCCATCTCGTCCTGCTACTAATCAAGATAAAAATTCACCTTCGGGATTTGAATCAATGCCTGATTCTGCTAAAATTTATATTAAAGGTGGATTTAGAACAATCAAACCTGAGGAAAGAATTGATGCTAAAGATTTATGGCAGGGGCATCACTTAAATGAAGATGAAATGGTGGTTGTTCACGATAAACATGCCTTTATCAAACCAAAAACTCACCATGAAACCTCTAAATCAGGACATGAAAATTTACCTAACCCCTGTAAGTATTTTAAATTTAAAATAGTGGATCAAAACAAAACCAAAAAAGAAGAAGAACCTCTTAATGAAGTTAGATACTCCCAATTTAAAAACGAAACTAAAAATAGAACTCCTCAACAACAATTGCATGAAGGTGTTAAAAAGATACAACGTAATTTAGATGAAATTAATAAATTAGTTGAATATGTTACTAGAATGAAAACTGAATTAAAGGGTGATACTGATAATATTAATTATTTAAAACGTACCCATAATTCATTATTTAAAATAAACGAAAAAATACAAGATATTAATAATAAAATAAAAGGTTTAACTGAATAATGGCAAAAGTAAAATCAAACTCAACTGGTGTAAAAACCGAAGTGCCCAAAGTAAAAAGACCTGGTGTTCATTCTAAAAGTAAAACATCAAAACTAAAGTCTTCTAAAAGTTATAAAAAACTATACAAAGGACAAGGTAAATAAAAATATTTATACACATGACAGTTCAAAACTTATATACTCAATATTTAGATGGTAAAGTTACCAAAGCTAAATTTCTTTACGAGGTACGTAGAGATCAAAATCTTGATATGATTTCACATCATAACAACTTTGACGATACAATTAAAATCCTTAAAAACAAATCTATAATCTCTGAAAAAGCCTCAAAAGAGTCAACTGGAAAACAAGATGTAGAAGTTATAGCTAAAACTATTGATATGGTTAATCCATATGAGTATTCTAGAGGTATAGATTATGAACTTAATACCATGGATATACCAGCCCCTGGTGGTGATTTATCTAATGATAACGTACTTAAAGCACAGAAAAAAGTATTAGCTAACCTAACTAAAAATCCACAATTTTACTTTGATAAAATTTATAGTGGAGATAATAAAGAGGTAAGTGATAAGTGGATTGAAACCACTAAGAAAAACATCGATGCTATTGGTAAAGGTAAAGCAGTTAAAGGTTTAATGAGAGAAAGTATAGATATTAATATAAAAGATGGATCTAAAATACAAAATGTAAATAATAATGAAACCTATACTGTAGCTCGAAAAAGAAATAATACAGTATATGCTAGAAATTCTAAAGGTAAAGTAGTAACTATAGGTTCAGAAGCATTTAATGCTTATAAAATAATATCTGAATCTTTTAATAGTGGTCTTGTAAAAGAAGATCAACAAAATGCTATCTTTGAAAAATATGCTAGAGCTACAGGTATTCCTTTAGAAAATCTTAAATCAATGGTTAGAGATGCTAAAGAGAAAAAAAATAAAGTTGATGAAGAAGCTCAACAATATAATACATCTGAAACTGAATCAATATATGAAAATGAAGCCTTTGAAGAAGATAACGAACCCCACCAACTACACATTGAACTAGCTCAATTAGCTAAAAATGCAATTGGTTTAGCCCAAGCATTAAAAGTACTTGAAGCCGAAGGAGTAGATAACTTACCACAATGGTTTCAAGAAAAAATCATTATTGCGCACAGCTACATTAAAGGTGCTAAAGAATACCTAGAAGGAGAAATGGGTAATGGGATAGACGAAGGAGAAACAGCTAAAACTAATGATCAAGCCCATAACTCTGAAGTACTTAAACAAATAAGCCAAGTACCTAATTCAGGAGCTAAAGCCGAATTAACTAAAGCATTTAACTCAGGACAAGCTATAAACATATAATATGAGCAAATCATTATTAATAGAATATTCCTTATTTACACCCAAATCCGCAGTACTAACTGAAGGTAAAGGTGATAGAAACTTAATGGTTGAGGGAGTAATTCAAAGAGCTGACTCCAAAAATCAAAACGGGAGAATTTATCCTAAAAATATTCTTGAACGTGAAGTTGAAAAATATATTGAAGGTCCTGTTTCCGAAAATAGAGCATTAGGTGAATTAGATCACCCTGAATCAATGGTAATCAACCTAAAAAACGTATCACATAACATTAAAAAATTATGGTGGAACGGAGATGATTTAATGGGTAACATCGAAGTATTACCTACCCCAAGTGGTAATATATTAAGAGAATTATTTTTAAATAAAATTACAGTAGGTATATCTTCTCGTGGTATGGGCTCAGTTAAACCATTAGGAGAAGGTACAGTAGAGGTACAAGACGATTTCGAAATATTATGTTGGGACTTCGTTTCAACCCCATCAACACAAGGCGCTTTTATGACACCAACAGGATTAAGTGAAGGATACAAACCACAGCATAATAACAAATACTCAAAAATAAATACACTAGTATCCGACATAATCTGTTCACAAGCAGGCATTTGTTGTATAAGATAAACCATTAAATGAATAAATTTTAAGCGCTTCCTAAAAAGAAGCGCTTTTTCTATTCTCTTCATATATTTATGGGTATCTTAATGATAGATTATCTCAATATAATCTCCCTCAACAAAACAATTCTATATTACTTCTCAATAAGTAATCAAAACAATCAAAAAACAATTTTATGTCAAACACAAACACTAAAATTTTTAGTGAAGCAATCGCTGAAGCTAAATCTATTAGAGAAACTGCAATGGTAAATGCTAAGTTAGCACTTGAAGAAGCTTTCGCTCCTCGTATGCAAAAAATGATGTCTTCTAAATTAGAAGCATTAGCTGAAGAAGACGAAGAAATGGAAGAAAATTTCACAGGTAAAAACGGAGTAGGAAACAATGACCAAATGGATGAAATTTCATTAGAAGAACTTTTAGCTGAACTAGAAGGTCTTGAAGAAAATGAAATGGAAGAAGGTACTAGTTATAATAAAACAAACGGGTATATTAATCCAGGAGTTAATGATCCTTATGATGATAAAGAAGATCTAAATACTGATAATCTTGACTCAAATGATGGATATGTTAAATCCTTAGAAGAAGCTGAAGACGACGACACAGTAGGAGAAATTACAGTTGATGATCTTAAAGATATCATCAGAGATGTAGTTGCAGACTTAATGGGTGGTCCAGAAGATGAAGAAAACGACGAAGGTGAAGGTGAACCAGGTCATGAAGAAGGAGAAACTCCTGAAGAAGAAGCTGGTGAGCATGAAAAAGAAGACGAACTTAATCTTGAAGAAATTTTAGCTGAACTTGAAATGGAAGAAACTTACGCCTACGATGATGTAGAAGAAGACAATCCAGATGATATCGAAGATGATAAAGAATTAGAAGAAGCAATGAATACTATCGCTACTTTACGTTCTGAATTAAACGAAGTTAATCTTTTAAATGCTAAATTACTTTATGTTAACAAGTTATTCAAATCTAAAAATTTAACAGAAGCTCAAAAAGTAAAAGTGATCAACGCTTTCGACAGAGCTGAAACAGTTAAAGAGTCTAAAAACATTTATGAAACGTTACAAGAATCTCTAAATGTAACCCCAGCTAAGAACTCTATAAAAGAATCTCTTTCATATGCTTCTAAACCAGCAGGTGTTGCTCCAAATAGACAACCAATTTTAGAAAACGATGCTTTTGTATTAAGAATGCAAAAAATCGCAGGAATTATTTAAAAATTAAAAACAACAAAAAAAACACATTATTATGTCAAACATGATTAATTCATTATTAGAGACAGCTAACCCTTACCAATCGGTACAAAAAGACGCTAACAGATTAGCATCTAAATGGGGTAAGTCAGGTCTTTTAGAAGGTATTTCTAATGAAACAGATAAGTCTAACATGGCTATTATCTTAGAAAACCAAGCAAAACAATTAGTAGTTGAATCTTCTTCTACAGGTACCGGTGGTACTTTTACAGCTGGTACAGGTGAGCAATATGCTGCTGTAGCATTACCATTAGTACGTAAAGTATTTGGTCAAATAGCTGCAAAAGAATTTGTAAGTGTACAACCAATGAGCTTACCAGCTGGTTTAGTATTCTTCTTAGATTTCCAATACGGAACAAGTATTACACCAATGAATTCTAGTACATCAGTTTACGGTTCTCAATCAGCTAACTTTGGTAACGAAGCAAAAGATGGTTTATACGGTGCTGGTAGATTTGGATACTCAATTAACCAATATACAGGTTCATTTACTGCAAGTACAGGTTCATTTGTAACTTCTTCTGCATTTGCTGATGTTAACTATACAGCTGAATTATCAGCTTCATTCTTAGCAGGACAAATCCTTAAATTAACTGTAACTACTTCTTCTTTATCAGGATTTGATACTAACGCTGTTAGATCATTTGTAGCAACTTCAGGTTCAGGATTAGGAGCAGCTAATGCTTTACCAGCATTTACTAGAACTAATATCGCTGCAGGAACAGTTGATTTCTTCTTTACAGGTTCAGCTACTACTCTTTTACCAGCTACTACTACTACTAACGTAATTACTGTTTACTACAGTAAAGGTCCTAAAGATAACTCAAGAGGTGATTTTGAAGATTCAGCAACTGGTGGTTTCCCTAACGCACAATCTCAAACTGCAATTTCTATTCCAGAAATTAACGTTCAAATGAGATCAGAAGCTATCGTTGCGAAAACTCGTAAATTGAAAGCTCAATGGACTCCAGAGTTCTCTCAAGATTTAAATGCTTTCCATTCACTTGATGCTGAAGCTGAATTAACTTCTATCTTATCAGAGTATATCTCATTAGAGATTGATTTAGAGATTTTAGATATGTTGATCCAAAACGTTCCAACTAACCAAGTTGAAGTATGGTCTGCAAGAGTAGGTAACTCAGTAACAAATGGTGTTGTTAGTAATAATACATCAGGTGTATACTATACTCAAATGTCTTGGTTCCAAACACTTGGAATTAAATTGCAAAAAATCTCTAACATTATTCACCAAAGAACTTTAAGAGGTGGTGCTAACTTCATCGTTATTTCTCCAACTGTTGCTACTATCTTGGAATCTATTCCTGGATTTGCTGCAGATACAGATGGTGATTCAGCTAAAATGACTTACGCATTTGGTGTTCAGAAAATTGGTCAATTAAACTCTAGATATAAAGTTTACAAAAACCCATACATGACAGAGAACACTATCTTGATGGGATTCAGAGGTAACCAATTCCTTGAATCAGGTGCAGTTTATGCTCCATATGTTCCACTTATCATGACTCCATTAGTTTACGATCCAGCTACTTTCACTCCAAGAAAAGGTATCATGACTCGTTACGCTAAGAAAATGGTAAGACCAGAATTTTATGGTAAAGTATTAGTTGCTGATATGAATGCAATCTAAGAATAACCAATTCTTAATATTAAGAGACCTAGCGCAAGCTAGGTCTTTTTTTTATATTTATATTAAATTAAACGTTATTAATATGGCTTCAAACCACCACACAGATGAGGTTTTTACTCAAAAAAGAAAACCAAAACAACCTATCAAGTTTAACTTAGTTCTTAATGAAGAACAAAAACAAGCAAAAGCAATTATTTTAGAAAACCCTGTAACCGTCTTAAAAGGGATGGCAGGAAGTGGAAAAACACTTGTAGCAGTACAAGCAGCCTTAGATTTATTATTTAATAAAGATGTAGAAAAAATCATAATAACGAGACCAACAGTAGCTAAAGAAGATATTGGTTTCTTACCAGGAGATTTAAAAGAAAAGATGGACCCATGGTTAGCACCTATTTATCATAATTTATATGCTCTTTATAGTAAAGATAAAGTAGACAAAGAATTGGCGAATGGGAATATTGAAATTGTACCTTTCGCTTTTATGAGAGGAAGAACATTTTTAAATTCATTTGTTATTGTAGATGAAGCTCAAAATGTTACCCATGACCAAATGGAAACTGTAATTGGAAGATTAGGTAAAAATTCTAAAATGGTGATATGTGGAGATTTAGCTCAAATTGATTTAAAAATAAAAAAAGATACAGGTTTCTCCTTTCTATCTAGAATTGAAGAACATGTAAAAGGATTTAAAGTATTCGCATTACTTCAAAATCATAGACATGAGATAGTAACTCCTATATTAAAAATATACCAGGATTTTAGAGACTAATCATCTCTTAATATTTATATTAAATAACACACTATGGCTAATTCGCAAATATGGACTGGAACAGCTACCTTTACTCAAGGTACTTCAACTCCATTTGGATTTTACGACAACGATTACCAATTCCAGTTAGATGCTGTAAAGGTAGCAAAATTTTGTGCTACTCGTTTAGGATATCCTTCAATGGATGTTGAAATGGGGGGTGATCAGTTCTTCACTTGTTTTGAAGATGCTGTCACTACATATGGGAATGAACTTTACTTATATCAAATAAGAAATAATTTTATATCATTAGAAGCAAATCAAAATAATGTAACTCTTAATGATAAAGTAATAGACCCTAATTTAGGTAATATAATCAGAATGGCTCAAGATTATGGTAGTGAAGCAGGTGTAGGAGGTAATACTACTTACTATACCGGCTCTATTGACATGTCAGCTGGAATACAAGACTATGATTTAAAAGCATGGGCTTCTTCTTCGGGAGTTGTATCATTAGATGATTCAATTGAGATAAAAACTATATTTTATGAAAATGCTCCTGCTATTGTTCGTTATTTTGATCCCTATGCTGGAACTGGATATGGTTCACAACAATTATTAGATGCATTTGGATTTGGTAATAAATCCCCTGCTATTAACTTTATGTTAATGCCTTTAAACTATGATATTGGTACAATCCAAGCAATTGAATTAAATGACCAAATTAGAAGATCAGCATTCTCGTTTCAAATAGTAAATAATAAATTAAAAATATTCCCTATTCCAACGGTTGATAAAAGATTATTCTTTGAATATATAAAATTATCAGAACGTAACAGTGTAATCGCAGCAAGCGGGCCAGGATCAGGTGATAACTTAATTACTGATATATCTAATGTACCGTATAACAATCCCACTTATTCTAGCATAAATGCGCCGGGAAGATATTGGATATTTGAATATGCATTAGCATTAGCAGCTGAAACTTTAGCCTTTATTAGAGGTAAGTATACTCAAGTTCCTATTCCAGGAGCTGAAGTAACTTTAAATCAAGCTGACTTAATGGGTAAAGCTAAAGAATTACAAGTAGCTTTAATTGAAAAATTACGTACTAATTTAGATGAGGCTTCACGTAAAATGCAATTAGAAAGAAAAGCAGCAGAAAATGCCGCTATGACAGCTACATTACAACAAGTTCCTATGAATATTTACATAGGCTAATATTATATAAAATGGCATATTTTGGTAGAAGTCGCGATGTGAGCATGTTTTCAAATATCAACAATGAATTGTTGGGGCAAGTAATCGAACAAAAAGTTGGTTTTTACCAAGTTATTTTAGATGAGACTGATCATAACATTTATGGTGAAAGTTTACATAAAAAATATATTGGACCCGTACTATTAACTTGTTTATTAGAAAGAGGTGATACAGAACCTGTAACAGATGATTTTGGAATGGATTTTACAAGAAAATTAGTTGTAAGATTCTTTCAACCTCACTTAATAGCAGCAGGTGTTGAACCTTCAGTAGGTGATATAATTTTATGGAACGAAGATTATTACGAAGTCAATAATGTAAATGAAAATCAATTAGTAGTTGGTAAAGACCCTAACTACGCTTATACAGGTGATGATTATGTTCCTGATGCTGGTACTAGTTTATCAATTATATTAGAATGTTTTTACACTCACCCAGAAAAGGTTAATATTAGAGAAAACAGATTTCCAGGTAATCCTGGTTCAATGGTAGTATAATAAATTATGGAAACTAAACCACGTCCTTTAAATACTAGAGAGTTTTTAACTACTTTAACAGAGCCTTATCAAGAACCTGAGAAAGTAATACAACCCTATAACAACCCTAACTCTAAGGCTTCATTAGATGCTCAACCTGGTCAACCAGAGTTTAATAGGGCATCTCAAGTTTCCTTAAAAGACGACCAACATTCAACCATTAATTTAGGGTTACAAGAACATGATGATGCCGTGTTATATTACCTAGAAAATGTAATTAGACCCACGGTAACTCACAACGAAAGACAAATACCTGTTCCAATTATATATGGTTCGCCGGAAAGATGGAAGTCGATTCAATTCGACGTGTTTTATCGTGATAAAAACGGTAAAACGATGGCCCCATTAATCATGTTTAAGAGAGAATCATTTGAGAAAAACCGTTCGTTAGGTAATAAATTAGATGGTAATGTTGTTCATAACGTTCAATACTTTGAGAAAAATTATTCGAAGAGAAACGTATATGATAACTTTGGTGTTTTAAATAACCAAAAACCACAAAAAGAATATATGTTAGGTGTTATACCTGACTACATTAATATAACTTATAAATTAGCTATATTTACTGATTATGTAGAGCAAATGAACTCATTAATAGAAGGACTAGAGTTCGCCTCAGATTCATACTGGGGTGACCCTGAAAAATTTCTATTTAGAGCCATAATAACTTCATTCCCTACTCCAATTACCTTAGAAAATGCAGCAGATAGAGTAAGTAAAAGTGAAGTTACTATAACGCTTCAAGGTTATATTATACCACGCAACATAAATGCTGCAATGGCTGGACCCAATCCAAAATCCTATAACGTAACTAAAACTACATTCACCGAAAAAATACAATAATCATGTCAGCAGGAATATATAATATTATAATAGAGCAAGGTGCTACTACCGATTTCAAAATCCAATATAAGGATAAAGATCTGGTCCCGGTAAACCTAACCGGGTATGGTGCTGGAATGCAAATTAGAAGCAACTACGCTGATAACTCCCCAACCACATACCTTACTTTATCTAGCTCTTTAGCAACAGACGGTACCGGACTAAACATGGATAGTGCTAGTTTGGGGTACATTGGCATTTACATATCAGCTTGTTCATCCTCAGCATTAAATTTTAATGGTGCAAGGTATGATTTAGAGATTTATTCAGGAAGTGAAGGGTCATGTCCTATTACAACACGTGTATTAGAAGGTCAAGTTCATTTAAGTAGAGAAACAACAAGAAAATAATGTCTCAAGTAAACATAACAACAACTACCAATAAAGTAGAAGTCAATACAACTAATAATCAAATAGTTGTAACTAATCCTGTTAACCCTAATACAGTTAGTATAACACAACCCGTTACTACCGTAGTAGATGTAATTACAGCGGGACCTCAAGGACCTCAAGGACCAGCAGGAGTTATTCCTAATACTAGTTCTTTTGCTACAACCGGTTCAAATACTTTTATAGGAAATCAAACTATAACAGGATCTCTATTAGTAACTGGTTCAACAGTACTATCAGGGGGAATAACAGGTTCCTTATTAGGAACTGCTTCTTATGCAACTCAAGCACTAAGTGCTTCATATTCCAATAATAGTACAAGTGCATCTTACTCACTATCGAGTTCATATGCTCAAACAGCTTCTTACGTTCAAAATGCACAAAGTGCATCTTATACTTTATCAAGTTCATATGCTGGGAACAGTACAAGTGCCTCATATTCGATATCGAGTTCAATAGCAGTTAGTAGCTCGTATGCATTAACAGCTTCTTACGTTCAAAATGCACAAAGTGCATCTTACGTTCTACAAGCAGTATCAAGCTCTTTTGCTAGTACAGCTTCTTTGGCACTTCAAGTATCAACTAGTATATCCACACAGAACTTACAACATAATGTATTGTTTGTAGATACAACAGGACCAGGTTACATCCAGGTAGATGGAGGTTTAAGGTATAATCCAAATCAAGACCTATTAACAACTACCTCATCCTATGCTCTTCTAGCAAATACTGCTTCTTACGTTCAAACTGCACAAAGTGCTTCGTACGTACTACAGGCAGTATCAAGCTCTTTTGCTAGTACCTCTTCTTACGCTACCTCAGTAGGTACATTAAATCAAAATGTAAGTATAACAGGAAACCTAGATGTAATAGGAACAGCATCCTTTACTTATGTAACAGAATCAATTGTTAATGTAGGAGCAGCAACTATTAACCTAAACACAAACTATCCAGCTACTAGATTTGGAGGAATAAACGTAGTGGATTCAGGCTCATTTGGAAACTCATCAACCGGATCTTTATTTTGGGATTCATTAAACAATAGATGGATTTATGCAAATCCTTCAGGTTCAACATACGATGGTGGAATGCTTATTTCTGGTCCAAGAAATACTTCTGGAATAGGAAATGAGGTAGGAATGGATGTAAATTTTGTAGCAATAGGACAGGGTGAAGATCACATTCGACCTGGTACAATTTACAACTCAGGTTCAGGAGCAACAGCAATCACTCAAATAACAGGATCACTAACAGTATCAGGTTCAACTACTACTCAACTTTTAATAGGAACTAATACACTATTTGTTTCGTCATCAGGTAACGTAGGAATAGGAACAACAAATCCTGACTCATACTATTCTAAAAAACTAGTAATAGCAACCCCAGATGAAAACGGACTAACATTAGCGGCAACAACAACATCCGCAACTAATTATCTGGCATTTGCTGATGGTGTGACAGGTAATGAAGCATATAGAGAATATGTAGCATATAAACATGTATCGGATCAATTAGCTTTTGGTAGTGCCGGAACCTTAAGAATGACTATTAACTCTTCAGGTAACGTAGGCATAGGAACTTCAACCCCAAATGCAAAACTAGATGTAAACGGTAATACAATTATAACAGGATCTCTACTAGTATCAGGTTCAACCACATTATCAGGATCTTTATTTGTCAATACAGTAGTATCAAGTTCGATTCAACCAGCCAATAATCCTTCAGCATCTTTAATGGTGATAGGAGGAACTACTATTCAAAGTGCTTCCATTTTAAATAGTTCAGCAGTACTTATTAATCCAATAATGTCTGCTAGTGCTAATAGTCAGACTTTATCAACATTTGAGATTAATTCAACTTTTAATACTGGTTCATTTACTAGTACAACAAATACTGCTTTAAGAGTTGGTGGAGGAATTTCTACATTTTCTGGTAATGTTGGTATTGGAACAACAAGCGTTTCTAGTCCTTTAACTGTTCAAGCAGCAGCAAGTAATGGAACACCAATACTAAAGTTTACTGATAATACTGTTAATTTTGGATTATTTATTGGAACAGGTGGTAATGCACAATTTGGTACAGTAACAAATCATCCTCTGTACATAAATACTAATAATGCCGTAGCTGCAACTATTTTAGGTAATGGTAATTTTGGGATTAATACCTCATCAAATACTGCAAGACTAGCTGTACTAGATACAACACTAGCTTCTGGTTCTGCCAATGCCGGTTCACTAATGGATTTACAACAAACTTGGAATACAACAGGAGTTCCAACATCTATTAAATTGAATGTAACTGATACTCAAAGTAACACAAACTCATTATTGATGGATTTACAAGTAGCTGGTGTAAGTAAATTTTATATTAAAAAAAGTGGAGAAGTTGTATCACCAAATATTATTTATGCAAAACAATACACACTTTTATCTGGAGTTAGTACCTTATCCGCTGATTTTGATAGTGGAACTGCAACTATATATAATACTAGTGGAATTTTTAATGTATTTGGAATTGCAAAAACATTTTCACCAACGTCAGGAACAGCAACTTTTACTGGATTAAATTTTGCA
>Ga0114964_10000514_pt1 | contig 29891 bp, 32 predicted proteins | sample C_131016_MF_Meta_FD_92638 | JGI IMG/M metagenome (GOLD analysis project Ga0114964, IMG submission 92638) | Freshwater microbial communities from Lake Croche, Canada to study carbon cycling - C_131016_MF_MetaG | ecosystem: Environmental > Aquatic > Freshwater > Lake | place: Lake Croche, Canada...
TAGTGACGAACTACTTGATCGGGAATTTGAAGCGCTCTCGGGCGGGGAAAGACGCCGAGTTAATTTAGCTAAATTATTAGTGGGAGAGTTTGACCTTATTTTGTTAGATGAGCCAACAAACTATTTGGACGTTGAAGGTGTTGCTTGGTTAGCTGAACATATTAAAACTAGAAATAAATTAGCAGTTGCTGTAATTACCCACGATCGTTGGTTCTTGGATGAAGTTTCAGATCAAATTTGGGAAGTTGTTGAAGGAAATGTTTTGGCCTATGAAGGAGGATATTCGGCATACGTACTTTCTAAAGCAGAGCGGGCCCGCCAACAATCTGTGGAGTCAGGTAAGCGGGCAATGTTGATTCGTAAAGAATTGGCTTGGCTTCGCCGTGGCGCACCAGCTAGAACAGCGAAACCAAAATTTAGAATTGAAGCCGCCAACACCTTAATTGAAAATGAACCGCCACCTCGTAATCAAACTGAGTTACTTAACTTTGCCGCAAACAGACTCGGCAATACTGTTTTTGAAATTCACCAAGCTTCAATTTCGGCTGGACCAAAGCCAATCCTTAACGACATTTATTGGAATGTTGGGCATGGTGATCGAATTGGAATTGTTGGGGTGAATGGTTCTGGCAAAACGACGTTGATGCGCGCGCTACTTCAACAAATAAAACCAACTGCTGGAAAAATTGTCACCGGCGTGACGGTTAAGCCAGCGTTTCTTTCCCAGCACTTAGAAGAGCTAGATCCAAAGTGGCGCGTGCTTGAGGCGGTTGAGAAAATTGCGAACAACGTTCAACTAGGAAACGGCAAAGAACTTTCAGCAAGTCAGCTCTGCGAACGACTGGGATTTGATGCTGATTCACAGTGGACACCAGTAGGAGATCTTTCTGGCGGAGAGCGCCGCAGGCTGCAATTAACCCGATTATTGATGGATAGCCCAAATGTGTTGCTTCTAGATGAACCAACTAATGATTTTGATGTTGAAACCCTAACCGCTTTGGAAGATTTATTGGATTCTTTTGGTGGGACCTTGCTAGTCATCTCCCACGATAGATATTTCCTAGAGCGAGTTTGTGATCGATTTGTTGGGCTTCTTGGCGATGGCTCACTTCGAGATCTACCCGGTGGAATTGAAGAATATTTGAAGTTAAGAAGCGCCTCACTTTCCATCACCACTCCATCGCAAGCCAAATCAGGTAAATCCAGTGCCGCCGAATCTCGGCTAGTAAAGAAAGAAATATCAAAGTTTGAAAAACAACTAGAGCGGGCAGAAGTAGAAATTGCATCGTTAGTAAAAGCACAGGGCGATTTAGCTTTTGATCATGAAAAATTAGCAAAAGTAATGGAAGAATTAGCAGCGGCTAAGGCCAAGAAAGATGTGATCGAAGAAGCCTGGTTAAGTGCGATAACAACGCTTGAAGAGTTAGGGGAGTAAGAAAATTAGCGCTCACTCAAACGTTGCAAATATCGCAAAACTTGAAGCACTTGCAGCACTTTCGGGTGTAATGATCGCCTTACAGTCTCGGGCAAATGGTGAACTCTCTCATCGGATCAACAACAGTTTAGAGGCAGCGCTGGTTTCCTTTGGCTCTGGGTTAATAGTTATCACAATAATTGCCCTTTTTAACCCGAAGATAAAAGCCGGTATTACAAAACTAAGATCCTCCGTTCGCGAAAAACAGCTTCCCAAATGGAATCTTTTTGCTGGAGTATTAGGTGGATCTTTCGTGGCCCTTCAAACCCAAGTAGTTCCACTGATCGGTGTTGCAATTTATTCAGTCGCATCAATTGCAGGACAAACTGCTATTTCATTATTTGTAGATCGGATGGGCCTATCTGGCGGGGCAAAAAAACTTATTTCGAAAAAGCGCCTTGCAGCAGCCTTTATAACCGTAGCGGCGGTATTACTTTCAGTTTGGGATCGTTTATCGGTTACTTCCTTCTCTATTCTTGCAGTGCTCCTTTCGGGATTAGCCGGAGCGCTAGTTGGAGTACAGCGGGCAATGAATGGTCGAATTAATATCTTCTCGGCGCAGAGTTTCACCACTTCGCTTCTTAATTTCATTATGGGAACAAGTACCTTATTGGTCTTTTTAGTAATCAAATCCTTATTTCACGGCCGTGGACTCGTCACTTTGCCGCACGGCCCTTGGTGGCTCTATACGGGTGGAACTATTGGAGTTATTTATATTGCCTTTAGCTCAACCATCGTGCAACACCTAGGGGTATTAACTTTCACACTATTTAGTGTTGGTGGAACTCTTTTAGGTTCGTTACTAATAGATATTTTTGCACCAACAAATGGAACTCATGTAACGTGGTATTTAGTTAGTGGAATATTACTTACTTATTTAGGTGTTTTAACTGGCGGGGAATCAAGAATATTTAAACGTTAGTTTTGCCAGCAGCTTTAACTGCTTCAGCCACTTTTGTAACAACATGGGGATCAAAAACGCTTGGGACAATGAAGTTTGCATTTAGTTGCTCTGTGCTCACACAAGATGCAATGGCTTCAGCGGCGGCAACTAACATCTTGTCAGTGATCTTTGTGATTCGGCCATCTAGTAAGCCTCGGAATATTCCAGGGAAAGCCAAGACGTTATTGATCTGATTTGGCTGATCACTTCTTCCGGTTGCGACAACTGCTGCATGTTTTCTGGCAAGTACTGGGTCAACTTCCGGGTCTGGATTTGCTAGTGCAAAAACAATGGAACCAGCGGCCATTGCTGCAACATCACTTTCACTAATTACATTGGGTGCGCTAACTCCAATAAAGATATCTGCACCGACCATCGCCTCTGAGATAGTTCCACTAAATACTCCGGGCGCACAGTTATCCACAAACCAGGTTCGCATAACGTCATCGCCATCTTTATGTTCCTTGACCAAACCATCTTTATCAAATCCAATTATTTGCTTAGCGCCGGATGCAACAAGCAGGCGGGCAATAGCTGTCCCAGCTGCCCCAGCGCCACTCATAACTATTTTGGCATCAGATAATTTCTTACCAACTAATTTCAAAGCATTGCTGAGCGCAGCTAAAACAACAATTGCAGTGCCATGTTGATCATCGTGGAATACTGGAATATCTAAGAGATCTCGCAATCTGCGCTCTACTTCAAAACAACGAGGGGCAGAAATATCTTCAAGATTAATGCCACCATAAACTGGCGCAATTATTTGAACAGTGCGAACGATCTCATCAACATCTTGAGTATCTAGGCATACTGGCCAAGCATCAACATCGGCAAAGCGTTTGAAAAGCGCTGCTTTACCTTCCATAACGGGCAAGGCGGCTTCTGGTCCAATATTTCCAAGGCCCAGCACAGCTGAGCCATCAGTTACAACTGCCACAGTGTTTCGCTTAATAGTTAAGCGCCGGGCATCTGATTTATCTGCCGCAATCGCTTGGGAAATTCTTGCAACACCTGGGGTGTAAGCGCGCGAGAGATCATCACGGGTTTTTAGAGGCACCTTTGATTGAATTTCAATTTTTCCACCTAAGTGCAGCAAAAATGTTCGGTCACTTACTTTACGGACCGTGATTTGGGGATTCTTAGAGATAGCTGCGGTAATTTGTTCGGCATGCTCACCATCAATTGCATCACAGGTAACATCGATTACTACATGGTCTAGATTTGATTCGACCACATCTAGCGCAGTAATTGAAGCGCCAGCAAGAGTTATTGCGTTGGTTACAACTGAAACTGGCTGAGCAGAAGGAGGACCTTCAGCTCTAATTGTTATTCCATAGCCTGGACTAGTGGAAGCCATTTATTTACACAACGCCGTAGAGACGATCGCCTGCGTCGCCAAGACCAGGAACGATGTAACCCTTTTCATTCAACTTTTCATCGAGGGCGCCAGTAATAAGTGTGATCGGTAAATTCTTTCCATCAAATGCTTTTTCAAGTGCTGCAATACCTTCAGGGGCAGCCAAGATAGTAATTGCAGTTATATCACGAGCACCTTTTGCCAAGAGAAATTCAATTGCAGCAATCAAGGTACCGCCAGTAGCAAGCATTGGATCCAAGATAAAGCACTGACGGCCAGTTAAATCCTCAGGCAATCTGTTTGCGTATGTCGATGGTTGCAGGGTTTGGTGGTCACGAATCATTCCAAGGAAACCAACTTCCGCCGTTGGGATTAGCCTGGTCATGCCTTCAAGCATTCCTAGGCCAGCGCGCAAAATCGGAACAACCACCGGCTTTGGCTTTGCTAGAACATTTCCTTGTGTCATCGCTACTGGAGTTTTAATCTGAACATTTTCTGTCCGAACCTCACGAGTTGCTTCGTAGGCGAGCAAAGTGACTATCTCTTCGGTGAGTGCACGAAAAGTGGGTGATTTTGTTTTTTCATCACGCAAAACAGTTAATTTGTGTGCAAGGAGTGGATGGTTGGCAACGGTAATTTTCACAACTCATACCTTACTCGCCCAGCCGAGGTGTAACCTACTTCTAAACGGGCTGAGGGGGTGTTCGCAGTGGCTGATGATTTTGGCGTAATTGCGTGGCACGAAGATGGAATTTGGAATCTCTCCCAACTTACACAGACCCGCGATATTGGGCTGATCATGGATCAACTAAACGCTCAAGTAACTAATGGTGGGGCGCTAGCACTGATTTCAGTAGACGAAGATTTTTTTATTGTAATTCGAGCTCTAGGCTCACATATGCAAATGATGATTAGTGATGTTACCTATGCTCTTGAATCTGATTTGGCTTCTGACTTAATAGACATGCTAGATCTTCCATTCCCAGAAGAAGATGATGATTCCCAACCAGGTGGCGATATTGATTTACTTTCAGATCTTGGAATGCCTGCAATGGAACTAGAAGCACTTTGCGATGACCTAGAACTATTTCCTGATGAACAAATTGATGCGATTGCTGCAAGACTTGGCTTCGGAGAACAATTCTCCAAACTCTATGAACTTCCATGATGAAATGGGGCAAGCGTTAGAGATTGCTAAATCTGCGCTCGCAACAAATGATGTTCCAGTAGGCGCAATAGTTATAGATTCAAATGGCAAAATAATCGGACGTGGCTATAACCGACGTGAAGTCGATCATGATTCCACTGCTCATGCCGAAATTGTGGCAATGCGTGAAGCATCAAAAGCAATTACAAATTGGCGTTTAGAGGATTGCACAATTGTTGTGACATTAGAGCCATGTGCCATGTGCGCTGGCGCGATAGCTCAGGCAAGAATTAAGCGCGTGGTCTTTGGTGCTTGGGATGAGAAAGCTGGCGCAGTTGGTTCAGTATGGGATGTCTTGCGCGATCCAAGATCACCTCACCGCACCGAAGTAATTTCTGGCGTTCGTGAGGCAGAAGCCGTCGCACTTTTAAATGAATTCTTTACCAAGTTAAGATAATAAATAGATGTTGATTTATGCCCATCGCGGGGCCTCAGCAGATTTCCCAGAACAATCTAGACAGGCATATTTAGAGGCGATAAAACAAGGTGCAGATGGCTTTGAGTGCGACCTACGCTTAACTAAGGATCAGGAATTAATTTGTTGGCATGATGCCGACACACTTCGGATGAGCGGTCGAAAAGTAAAGATTGCAGATTCAACCTTTGAAGAGCTTTCTTTTGCCAAACCACTGTTATTTACCGAACTATTTCGGATTGCTTATGAAAGTGGCAAGAACTTGGCTCTTGAAACTAAGCACCCAGTTAAAACCGGTGGCGCAGTTGAGAGAGAATTGCTTCGATTAATTTCAGATTCCCATGGAATCACAATCGACGTCATGTCTTTTTCGAATTTGGCAGTGCGCCGGATCATAAGCGCTGGTTTTTCTGGCGTTAACTTGGCCCATAACAAATTAGGTCTGGCACTAGCCAATTCACCAATAATTGGCCCTGGACTTCATTTGATAAAGCAAGATCCCAAAATCGTTGATCGTGCGCATTTAGCTGGCAAGAAAGTTTATGTTTGGACCGTTAATAGTGATGAAGATGTGAAATTCTGCGCAGATCTTGGTGTGGACGCGATAATGAGTGATAACCCGGCGCGAGCACGCAAAGCGCTCGGATACGCTTAGCCAATGACAACCTACGCCTACCTTGGCCCTTCAGGGACCTTTACTGAGGCGGCGCTGCGTAAGATCACAACTTCTTCTGACGTCTTAACTCCTTATGCAAATGTAACTGCGGCCCTAGATGCTGTGCGAAATGGATTGGCAGAAAAAGCACTCGTACCAATTGAGAATTCCGTTGAAGGAGTAGTGGCTAGAACTCTTGATGAGTTAGCAACAGGCGCACCGCTAGTAGTTTCAGCTGAGACCACCATTCCAGTTTCCTTCGCACTGATGGTTTTGCCAGAAAATGTTGGTAAGCCAATAAATAAGATTGCCACCCATCCCCACGCTGAATCTCAATGCCGTTTGTATATTGCTAAGAATCATCCTGGCGCAGAAATGATTGAGACTGCTTCAACGGCTGCTGCAGCAAAAGGTTTGGTAGATGGAAACTACGATGCGGCTATTGCAGCAGAGATTGCTGCAGAAAAATATGGGCTAGCTGTTGTGGCAAAAGATATTGGCGATAACACCGGAGCGGTAACAAGATTTGTTGTTGTTGAAAAGCCGGGTCAACTCCCATCCGCCACCGGAAATGATCGAACCTCGCTAGCGGCTTTTATTGATATCGACCACGCAGGTGCGCTGCTAGAGATATTGACTGAATTTGCCAAGCGAAACGTCAACCTAACTTTTATCCAATCTCGTCCTACTGGGCGCGAGCTTGGGCACTATCACTTCATTATTGACGCTGAGGGTCATATCAGTGATCCGAAGGTGAATGAGGCAATCGAAGGCGTGCGCGTAATCTGTGAAGATATTCGCCTCTTAGGCTCATACCCACGCGTTGGCGCTACTAAGTAAAAGATAGAATAAGCAAGTGATTGATCTAAAAGTACTTCGCGAAAACCCTGACCTGGTTAGAAACTCGCAAAAGGTCCGAGGGGAAGATGTTGCGATTGTCGATCAACTTATAGCCGCCGATGGCCTTGCGCGAACCGCGCTAGCTGAATTTGAAACTATTCGCGCTGAGCAAAACGTTCTTTCTAAAGCTGTTGGCGCCGCAAAGGGTGATGAGAAAGTAGCGATTCTTGAAAAGGCTAAAGAATTAGCCACTCGCGTGAAGAGCGCTGATTCAAGTAGAGCCGAGGCAGAGGGCAAAGCCAATGCGCTCGCACTTCAAATCGCAAACATTATTGATCCTAAAGCACCTATCGGTGGTGAAGCAGATTTCGTCGTGATCGAAGAAATTGGCACACCGCGCGACTTTAGTAAAGATGGCTTTGAACCAAAAGATCACGTTGAAATCGGCAAATTAATTAAAGCAATTGATACCGAACGCGGCGCCAAAGTGGCTGGTTCACGTTCCTATTATTTGACTGGCCCTGGGGCAATGTTGGAATTTGCCCTTGTTAATTACGCGATCGCATCTGCATCAAAAGCTGGATTTATTCCGGTAATCCCACCAGTCTTAGTAAAACCACATGCAATGGAGGGAACTGGATTTCTTGGCCAGGCAGCAGAGAATGTTTATCACCTAGAAGAAGACGACGTTTACTTAGTAGGAACTTCAGAAGTTCCACTCGCTGCTTATCACATGGATGAAATCCTTGATAATCTTCCAATTCGTTATGCCGGTTATTCATCTTGCTTCCGCCGTGAAGCTGGAACATATGGCAAGGACACCCGTGGAATTATTAGAGTTCATCAATTCGACAAAGTAGAAATGTTTTCCTTTGTTAAATTAGAAGATGCCGAAGCCGAACACCTACGTCTACTTGAATGGGAAAAAGACTTCTTAAAGGCGATGGAGATTCCATTTAGAGTTATAGATGTTGCATCTGGGGACCTAGGTGCATCAGCAATTCGTAAGTTTGATTGTGAAGCTTGGATTCCTACCCAGGGGACTTATCGTGAAGTAACTAGCACTTCTAATTGCACCGAGTTTCAGGCAAGACGCCTAAATATTCGTTACCGCGATGAAAATGGCACAAAGCCAGTGGCCACACTAAATGGCACTTTGGTTGCTATTCCCCGCATGATCGTTGCTATTTTAGAGAACCACCAGAATGAAGATGGTTCGGTAAATGTTCCGCCAGCCCTTCGCCCATTCTTAGGTGTCGATAAATTGGTGTGTGCGTGAGTATTTCGGGTAAACGCCCAAAACTGATTGCAACTGACTTAGATGGAACGATTGTTGCTCACTATGGTCAAATTTCAGAGCGCACAATTGCCGCCTTTACTAAAGCCCACAAGATGGGCGTGGAGATCTTCTTTGTAACTGGGCGACCACCCCGTTGGATGGCGGAGATTCGCGATGCATTTGGCTTTGGTAATGCAATTTGTGCAAATGGGGCAATGCATTATGACTTGGTCAATTCTAAAATTTTAGAAGAGTGGTTAATTCCAGTTGAAAATCAAATAGAAATAGCGCTAATACTCCGCAAGAAGATTCCTGGAGTTAATTTTGCAATTGAGTTTGAAGGTCACTTTCATCGGGAAAAGAACTATGTAGCGAACTGGGATATTGGCATCGACAACGAAGGCGTTGATGAGATTGAAGAGCTTGCAACCCAGCCGGCATTTAAGATGATGGCTCGGTGCTCGAAGAATGAATTTACTTCCGACCAAATGTTAGAAATTGCAGAGCGCGAAATCTCACATCTTGCAACGGTTACTCACTCGGCTCCAGAAGATTCAATTATTGAAATATCAGCAATTGGAGTTAGTAAGGGCGCAACTTTAGAAAAATTGGCGGCGCGTGCTGGATTTACTGCTGAGGATTGTGTTTCCTTTGGTGATAACCCAAATGATTTCTCGATGCTTTCATGGGCATCTCGTTCTTGGGCGATGGCCGATGGTCATCCTGATGGCCCTAAGTATTCAAAGTTCATTGCTGAGCCATTGAAGGCTGATGGAGTGGCAAAGGTGATCGAAGCTCTCCTCGAATTGCCTGCTTAAAGGGTTAACAGGTAAGTTTGCCCACGGAGGGCTCGCATAGCGGCCGAGTGCACCGGTCTTGAAAACCGGCAAGGGAAACCTTCGTGGGTTCAAATCCCACGCCCTCCGCCAGATTTTCTTTTATTTGCGCTAACTAGTGGCTGATTTCATAAGTACTACGCGTAAGGGTGGCTAGCCTTAATTAGGCGGCACGAGCAAACTTGGCTTATGGCTACTGGCGTATTTTCTAGCACTCGAGCAAAGATCTCTGAGCGCACACTGCGAACAGATAAGTGGTGGATCCAACCACTAATTACCTTTTCCGTTCTAGTTGCATTCATTATTTATGCGACGCTTCGTGCATTTGAAAATGGAAATTATTTTGCAGAGCCGTTGATTTCACCGTTCTACTCACCTTGTTTATCAGCCGCTTGCGCGCAAGGCTCTTCACTACTTGGACAGCCATTTGGAATTGTTAAGTTAATCGGGATGACAGTTTCACCAGCACTATTTATTTTGATTTTCCCACTTGGTTTCCGCATGACTTGCTACTACTACCGCAAGGCTTATTACCGTTCTTTCTGGATGTCACCACCAGCATGCGCAGTCGCCGAGCCACATTCAAAGTACACGGGTGAAACCCGCGCTCCACTCATTATGCAAAACGCCCATCGATATTTCTTTTATATCGGTTTAGTTTTCAATGTGTTGCTAACAGTTGATGCTGTTCTCGCATTTAGAAACCCAGAAAAGCAATGGGGCCACATTAGTGTTGGAACTTTGGTTCTTCTGGCTAATGCAACATTCCTCTGGTTATATTCAGCCTCTTGTCATACTTGCCGCCACACAATCGGTGGTCGCTTACGAAACTTCTCAAAGCACCCACTTCGCTACAAGGCTTGGACAGTTGTTTCGGTTTTAAACCACAAGCACCAAAACTTCGCCTGGATTTCTTTATTGGGTGTGGCTTTTGCTGACTTCTATGTTCGACAAGTTGCCTCCGGCTCATTCACTAACTTCTACTTCTTCTAAGAGGACCATCAATAATGACAAATGAAATCGAACGTCATAAGTACGACATATTGGTCATCGGGGCCGGTGGCGCAGGCCTTCGTGCTGCAGTAGAGGCTCGGGAAGCTGGACTTCGCGTAGCAATCATTTGTAAATCACTTTTTGGTAAGGCTCACACGGTTATGGCCGAAGGCGGGGCTGCAGCCTCAATGGGTAACGTAAATGAGAATGACAATTGGATGGTTCACTTCCGTGACACGATGCGCGGTGGAAAATTCCTAAATCATTACCGCATGGCTGAACTCCATGCAAAGGAATCCCCAGATCGCATTTGGGAGCTTGAAATGTGGGGCGCGCTCTTTGATAGAACCAAAGAAGGAAAGATTTCACAACGTAACTTTGGTGGCCATGAATATCCACGCCTAGCTCACGTTGGTGACCGTACAGGGCTTGAATTGATTCGCACCATGCAACAACGCATCGTTGCACTTCAACAAATAGATAAAGCAGAAACTGGTAATGCTGAAAGCAATATCAAAGTATTTGCGGAATTAACTATTACAGAAATTCTTAAAGAGGGCGGCAAAGTCTCTGGTGCTTATGGTTACTGGCGCGAGAATGGCAAAGAAGTACTATTTGAAGCTCCAGCAATAGTTCTTGCAACTGGTGGGGTCGGAAAGACATTTAAAATTACTTCCAACTCTTGGGAAGGTACTGGAGATGGCCACGCACTAGCGCTTAAAGCTGGAGCGAATTTAGTTGATATGGAGTTCTTGCAATTCCACCCGACAGGAATGGTTTGGCCGCCATCAGTTCGTGGAATCTTGGTAACTGAATCAGTTCGTGGTGAAGGTGGCGTTTTAACTAACACCAACGGCGAGCGTTTCATGTTCAAATACATTCCAGATGTATTTAAAGATAAGTACGCTGACAATGAAGCAGAAGCTGATCGCTGGTATGTGGACCAAGACAACAACCGCCGCCCACCCGAGTTATTGCCTCGTGATGAGGTTTCACGCGCGATCAATTCCGAAGTTAAAGCAGGACGTGGTACTGAGCATGGCGGCGTATTCCTAGATGTTTCAAAGCGTTTATCTGCTGAAGTAATTAAAAAGCGTTTGCCATCTATGTGGCACCAGTTCTATGAATTAGCTGGAGTAGATATCACCAAAGAAGCAATGGAAGTCGGTCCAACTTGCCACTATGTAATGGGTGGAGTTGAAGTAGAGCCAGATACTGCTGCTGCTGTTGGTGTTCCAGGACTTTATGCAGCTGGAGAATGTGCTGGGGGTATGCACGGCTCTAACCGCTTGGGCGGAAATTCTCTAACTGACCTTTTGGTATTTGGTCGTCGCGCTGGAATGGCAGCGGCGGCATATGTTAAGAGCGCAGGAACTACACAAGTAAGTCAAAGCGCTGTTCAAGCTGCGTCATTAAGAATACAAGCCCCATTCACGCGCACCGGTGGTGAGAATCCATACAAGCTCCACCAGGAACTTCAAGAAATCACACATAACTTAGTAGGAATTATTAGAACTAAGACTGAATTAGATGATGCGATTGTGAAGATCGCTGAGCTTCGTAAGCGAATTGCAAACATAACAGTTTCGGGAAATCGTGAATTTAATCCAGGATTCCACTTGTCATTTGATCTAGACAATATGTTGCTAATCGCAGAATCAACTGCAAAGTCGGCTGTGCTTCGCGAAGAGTCACGTGGTGGTCACACCAGAGATGACTTCCCAAAGATGTCTACAACTTGGCGTCAGATCAACAACATCTCTTCATTTGATGGGACACAAGTTAAGGTTAGCCAGCAACCACTTCCAGTCCTACCGAAAGAACTCTTTGACCTCTTTGATCCGCATGAACTTGAGAAATATATGACTCCAGAAGAGTTGGCGAAAGGTGGTTCCAACTAATGGCCCGCAAACTTAATCTCCGCATCTGGCGTGGAAACAAAGAATCTGGCGCCCTGCAAAATGTCATCGTCGAAGCAAATGAGGGTGAAGTAGTTCTAGATGTAATTCATCGTGTTCAAGCCGAACAGTTAAATGATCTTGCAGTTCGTTGGAACTGTAAGGCAGGCAAGTGCGGCTCATGTTCAATGGAAATTAATGGCAAGCCACGCCTTGCTTGTATGACTCAAGTTTCTTCCTTCCCAGAAGGTGAAGAAATTACCATTACACCTCTTCGCGCATTCCCAGTGATTAAAGATCTCGTTACAGATGTTTCTTTCAACTACAAGAAAGCAATGGAAATTCCATCATTCCAACCACCAGTTGGTATGAAGCCAGGTGAGCCACGTATGGCCCAGGTTGATGTCGAACGCTCACAAGAATTTCGTAAGTGCATTGAATGTTTCCTTTGCCAAGATACCTGCCACGTAATTCGTGATCATGAAGAAAACAAGTCATCTTTTGCTGGCCCACGTTTCTTTATTCGTATCGCCGAATTAGATATGCACCCACTTGATATTTTGCGTAATCGCAAAAAGAAGGCGCAAGAGGAGCACGGCCTTGGAATGTGTAACATCACTAAGTGCTGTACCGAAGTTTGCCCAGAACACATTCGTATCACCGACAACGCCATCATCCCAATGAAGGAGCGTGTAGTTGATGAGAAATACGATCCACTTCGTTGGTTGGGCTCGAAAATCAGAAAGCGCGAAGGTATCCTTTAAGGCATGAAACTAATTCTTCGTTGGGGTGTTCTAGCTCTAGCGATTTGGATTGCAACTGCCACACTTCCGGGAATCACCGTAGTGGGTGGATTCTGGGCATACCTTTGGGTCGCCTTACTTCTAAGCCTTATAAATACTTTTATTGGTTCACTCCTAAAGTTGCTAACACTGCCAGTGCTACTTTTATCTTTTGGTCTATTTAGCATTGTTATTAATGCTGCGATGTTGGCTCTAACTTCTAGATGGTCAACACATTTGAACGTAGATACTTTCTGGCACGCACTCCTTGGTTCAATCGTAATCAGCGCTATTTCCTGGTTACTTAACTCAATTACTTCAAAGCGAGCTCAATTCTGAAAAGCCTTGGTCTGGTAAGTATCGGCGGTATTGCCGGAACACTGATTAGGTATTGGCTTTCGTTAGTAATTCCAAGTGATCGAACTGGAACCCTTGTTGCGAATCTAATTGGTGTGAGCATCGCAGCATTTCTTTTGGTATTTATGGAGCGAAGAGGCATTTCAGAAATTCGCCTCTTATTGCTTCCTGGTTTCTGTGCTGGGCTAACGACATTCTCGGCCGTTACTGTCCACACATTAGAGCCTCGCGCAGGTGGCTTTCTCTACTTGCTAGTTAATGTTTTCTTAAGCTTATTGATCGTGGCAATAGTTCTTCCGGTTTCTAGAAAATACATTCCGGTTCGCAAATGAACTTATTATTAGTAATCCTTGGCGCCGCAATTGGTGCTCCCGCAAGATTTGCCATTGATCAATACATTCGTAAGTTCACCAGTAAGCCTTACGGAACATTTTTGGTAAATATCCTTGGCTCATTTTTAATTGGGTTGGCCTATGGGGCCTCTGACCACACGATTGCTTTCCTTGGAATTGGATTTGCTGGGTCTTTTACAACTTGGTCCACGTTCATGTTGGATCTTTATTTAGCATTTGAGCTTAAGCATCGAAAAGATGCACTTATTAACGTAGCTGCATCCCTAACCTTTGGCTTACTTGCAGCGTGGTTAGGTATTAATTTAGGCCGTTAAGTTGGCCATCCATACTTCAATTTCATCCGGGTGAGATGGCAAATTTTTCGAAAGATTGCGGCAACCAGTTTCGGTAACCAAAACATCATCTTCGATGCGTATTCCGATACCACGGTATTGAGCAGGAAATAGCTCATCATCCTCATGGATATAAAGGCCTGGCTCGACAGTCAAAATCATTCCGGCTTGTAGAACTCCATCACGATACTGAGTTGTTCGGGCATGATCACAATCATGAACATCAAGACCAAGCATGTGGCTAACTCCATGAATAGTCCATCTGCGGTGTAGACCAACTTCTGGTTTTAACGATTCCTCAGCGCTTACCGGTAGTACACCTAACTCTTCTAAACCTTTTGCAAGAACAGCATGAGCCGCGGCATTAATATCTTTAAATTTTGCGCCAGGTTTTACTGCGGCAAATCCCGCCTTTTGTGCCTCGAACACCAACATGTATAACTTACGTTGAGCTTCACTAAATTTTCCATTTACCGGAAGTGTTCTAGTTATATCTGCGGTGTAGAGCGATTCCATTTCAACACCAGCATCAACTAGAATCAAATCTCCGCTATTTACATCTCCATCGTTCTTGATCCAGTGCAGGATACAAGCATGTGAACCAGAAGCTGCGATAGTTTCATAACCCAAGTCATTACCTTCTAATCGAGCACGACCAAAGAATGCGGCTTCAACAATGCGCTCACCTCGCTTTGTTTGGGAGGCAGGAGTTAAAACTTTGACGATGTCAGCAAAGCCACGTGCTGTGGCATCAACCGCCTTTTGCATTTCTGCAATTTCATACTCATCTTTAATTAGGCGAATTTCGGAAAGATAAGTGAGTAGCCGCTCCTCCCCATCCTTATCAATTGCAATATTTTCATCGGCAATCGGATTTTCCCCACGGACTAAGAGTGTTGGGATTTTTGTAGAGAGCAGGGCTTGAAGGGATGCGAGGTCTCGAGTAGCGATTCCATATTTATCTTTAGTCTCATCTAGGGTCATACGTCTGCCAACCCAAAATTCGCCATATCTAGCATTTCGATAGAACTGGTCACTGTCTCTAGATGATCTTGGGTGCACCAATAAAATCACTTGATGGCTATCACCATTTGGTTCGAGAATTAAAACAGAATCGGGAGTCGCATCGTTGGCAGTAATTCCAGTGAAATATGTAAACGCAGAGTGCGCGCGAAAACGATAATCGCTGTCATTGCTTCGTGGCTTAAGTCCACCTGCGGGGATTACTAATCGTGTATTTGGAAATTCTTTAGATAGTTTGGTGATTCGCTTGGCTACATATTTATTTGAAGCGCACGTTTTGATGCCAAGAAGTGGAGTTGGGCGCCAACCGCTTTTCATGAACTCGGCTAGTGCATCAGCATTAGGCGCGTCATAGCCGCGGGAGCCATCTTCCTTTTCATTCACGTGGGAAAGTATCTCAGATATATTGCACTTGTGCGCCTTGACGAATTCTTCTGTGAAATTGAGAGAACTCTTGCTTCAAACGTGCCCCGGGTAATCTTTGGGGTTATCGGTAAGCCAGGAGCTGGGAAATCAACAGTGTCCCAGAAGGTTAAAGAAAGATTTCCCGAAGATGATGTTGCGATCATCTCGATGGACGGTTATCACTTAAGTAATGAAGTATTAGATGTTCAAGCAAAGCGCGATCGCAAAGGAGCCCCTGATACTTTTGATGTCGATGGATTTGTCACACTCCTTGCCAAAGTTAAAAGTTTTACAAACGAAAAAATTACATTCCCCATCTTTCACAGAGAGATTGAAGCATCAGTTGCTGATAAAGGGGTAATTTTTTCAACTGCCAAATTAATTATTGTGGAAGGAAACTATTTGCTCTCAACAGAAAATGGATGGGGAGAGGTTAGGCAGTATTTAGATAAGAGTTGGGTTATCAAATTGCCAGACGAAGTTCGGATGGCGCGATTGATCAGAAGGCACGCTGAGTCGGGTAAATCACATTTGGACGCCGAGAGCTGGGCACGAGGTAGCGATGAAATCAATGCTCAATTTATTGCCAGTACCGAACATTTGGCAGATTTCACCCTCGAAGTGGACTGAATAACAAAATATTTATAATCCCAAAGTGTTCTGATTTGCCTCTAGATTGATTAGCATTCCAACTACCTGAACAAATGAATCTGGGGAGTTTAATGGCAACGATCGTATCGATGGGTGTTCACATCTTGGATGTGCTCGGTAGACCCGTTTCTGAAATTCCACCCGGACAAAATATTTCTTTGATTGATGAAATTCGAATTACTGCAGCCGGAACATCTGCCGGAACATCAGTTGATCTTGCAAAACTTGGTTGCAAAGTTATTGCAATGGGTTCACTTGGACAAGATGAAATGGGAAAGATTCTTACTGGAATCATGAACCGTTATGGAATTGACACAAGTAACATGTCCTACAAGTCCGGCGTTCAAACCTCTGGAACGATGCTCCCAATTCGCCCAAATGGCGAACGTCCAGCTCTGCACGTAATGGGTGGGAATGCAACATTTTGTTTTGAAGATGTAAATCAAGATGTGGTTAAAAGCGCCGACTATGTTCACGTTGGCGGATTTTACTTAATGCCGAAGTTTGATGGTCCAGACACAGTTAAGACCTTACAGGTTGCTAAATCAGGTGGCGCAATAACCACGATGGATATCTTGGGTGTTAAACAAGATGGGATGGCAGAAAAGATTTTGCCATCAATGCCATACCTTGATTACTTCATGCCAAACCATGAAGAAGGCGAAATGATCACTGGCCTAAAAAGTGAGCATGACATTGCAAAATTCTTCTTAGATGGTGGCGCCAAGAACGTTGTTATCAAAATGGGTGCTCGCGGAAGTTTGTTGGTAAGTAGCAATGGTGACAAGTTAAGAGTGCCTGCCTATAAAGTTCCAGTCGTTGATACAACTGGTTGTGGCGATGCTTGGACTGGCGGCTTTATTGCAGGACTTTCTAAAGGTCTTTCAGTTGAGGAGTCAGCGCGTCTTGGCAGTGCCTGTGGATCACTTGTAGCTACTGGTCTTGGTTCAGATGCCGGAATTGTTGATTATGCTACTACGCAAGAATTTATGGAGAAAGCAGAGAAGTTGCCACTTGGCGACTAAAAAATAAAACTAAAGTAGTAACCCTAATACGAAAGAGCGAAAGGTTGGAAAGTGAAGAAACTAATTAATGACCCGTTCGACACCGTTCAAGAATTATTTGAGGGTTTCGTTTCGGCCAATGACCATTTAATTAAGCAAGTTGGCCACCGGTCAATCGCTCGTATCGAATCACCTATTGCAGGTAAGGTCGGAATTGTTGTGGGCGGCGGCTCAGGCCACCTTCCTGCATTTGCTGGCTATGTCGGTAAAGGAATGGCCGACGGGGCTGCCTTCGGAAATATTTTTGCCTCTCCACCAGCAAAACCAGTCATTGAAGCCACGATCGCAGTTAATAGCGGCGCAGGAGTTATGTATACCTATGGAAATTATCAAGGCGATTGCATCAACTTTGATAAAGCACAAGACCATTGCCGTGAGCTTGGTATTCAAGTACAAACTGTTGTATTAAATGATGACGTTCTCTCAGCACCTAAAGACCAAGCCCATAAGCGCCGCGGAATTGGTGGCCTTTTCTTGGTCTGGCACGTTGCCGGAGCTAAGGCAGAGGCGATGGCCTCACTTGATGAAGTAGTTGCCGTAACCTCAAAAGCAAATGCCAATACCCGAACAGTTGGTGTTGGTTTAACTTCTTGTACCGTGCCAGCAAATGGCAAACCAACATTCTCATTGCCAGAAGATGAGATGGAAATTGGTCTTGGTATTCACGGTGAACCAGGAATTAAGCGAGTAAAACTGCGCCCAATCGATTCAGTAATTGATGAGATTGTTGAATCAATCCTTGCTGATCTTGATTACAAGGGTTCAGATGTAGCAGTACTTGTTAATGGCTTGGGCGGCTCACCTGCTGAGGAGCTATACCTTGTATATCGCCGAGTTTCACAAATCCTTAAGGCGAACAATATAAATATTCGCTTTAAGCATGTTGGGGAGCAAGTAACAGCCCTAGAAATGGCTGGTGTATCAGTAAGTTTGATGCGCCTAGATACTGAGATGCATGATCTGATTAAGAATTCTGTTGTTGATACCTGCATGTATAAGAAAATTTAAGGAGCAATCAAAATGTCAGATGTAACTGGTGCAAAAGTAGCGAAGTCACTTCTTCTTGTCGCAAAGCGAGTTGAAGAAAACAAGGATTATCTCTGCGAACTAGATGGTGAAGTTGGCGATGGTGATCATGGAGTTTCGATGACAATTGGTATGCGCGCAGTAACACGCGCAGTAAATAATTTGCCAGATTCAGTAACTCCACAAGCAGCCTTTGTTGCTGCCGCTGATGCTTATGCCGATGAAGTTGGAGCAACTATTGGGCCCCTATATGAAGCAGCATTTCGCGCCGCTGCAGAGGCCGCAAAGGGCAAGACAAACATGAATGCGATTGGTGACTGGGCGGCAGTTTATGAAGCGATGGCTGTTGCAATTCAAGTTTTAGGTAAGGCAGAACTTGGTGATAAGACTTTGCTAGATGCTTTCTTTCCGGCAGTTGAGCACATAAAGAAATTGGCTACAGGCGGCGGTGATTTGGTTTCAGCTTTGGAATCAACAGCTAAGTGCGCACTTGACTCAGCGATTTCAACTAAGGACCTAGTGCCCCAAAAGGGTCGCGCTGCCCGCTTGGGTGACCGCGCAAAAGGCCACCAAGATGCTGGCGCTACCTCACTTGCCATTGTTCTAGCTGGCTTTGCTGAAGCAATAAAAGCCGGCTAATAAGTACTTTCTTACTGAAAGGCAACTGCTAGTTCACGGCAAAAATCTGGGATATCGGCAACTATTCGGCCCCAGATCAGATTGCCATCAGTAAAGGCTGCTTTATCAACCCAGGTAGCCCCTGCATTAACTAGATCATCTTTAATACCCAATGATCCTGTGGTTGGACGACCTTTAACTAGATCGGCAGAAATAGCTAGTAGTCCACCATGGCAAATTATTCCGATCGGTTTATTTTGCGCGTTGACTTCTTTAATAAGTGAAATGACTTCTGGGTAGCGGCGCAATTTATCTGGCGCCCAACCACCTGCCAAAATTAAGCCGGCAAGCTCTGAACTCTTTAGTTCTGAAATCAAAACATCTACCGGAATGATCAATCCGTTTTTGCCAATCACCGAACTCTTAGTAAGTCCTGCCGCAACGACCTTGTAGCCAATCTCTTCTAGGCGCATCTTAGGAACGTGGAACTCTAAATCTTCAACACCTTCAGCAACTGGAATTGCTACCAAACCTTTGCTCATTACTTGTTTTCCTTTGCTGTCGATTCTAAATCAGAAAGTAACTTTACTTTTGGGCTAGAAGATCCAGCCTGGTCAAATTCATAATCTAACCAGGGCCCGATTAACTTAATGGCAATCTCGGGAGCAATAACCCGAGCGCCAAATGAAATCACTTGGCAGTTGTTACTTAGTACTGCGCGCTCTAAGGAATACGGATCATGAGCAACAGTTGCGCGAATTCCATTTACTTTGTTGGCTGCAATTGCCATTCCGATCCCAGTGCCACAAACGAGTAGGCCGCGATCAGCCTTGCCTTCGGCAATAGCCTTGGCCACACCAAAACCAATATTTGGGTAGTCGTTTTTATCCTCAGATGACAAGACGCCAAAGTCGAGCAGTTCAGAAACTTTTGGGTTCCCGGCGAGTTCTTTCTTAAGGATTTCTTTTAGTGGGAAACCAATGAAGTCCGCGCCCAGCATCACCCGATACGTACTCAAATTGGCTCCCTCGCCTAGGTTATCCACAGAAACTGCGCCAAATATAGCACTGGGGGCTAATTGGGTAGGGGTGAGGGCAATCGGTAGGACAACTTGGAGCCCAAAAGCCAGCCAGCAAGTTGTAGGACCGCTTTTAATTATCACGAAAAAGATACCAAAAACCCCTGAAAAACGGTTGACGGCAAGCCTGCATAGGCGAAGAATCCACAGCAAGAACGATCCATAGTGGAGGTTCTTTTCAGGGAGGAGTTCTCTTGAACCATAACCAAACAAAAATTGATCGTCGTTCATTCCTTAAGGTTGGCGCAACTGCAGCTGCAGCTGTTCCACTTTCAGGTTTGATGGCATCAAATAATGTTGCCGAGGCCGCAGACAACCCATTGATGGGAAGTTCTGCAACAAACATGAAGGGCAAAGTTCTTGATTTTGCTTATTCACGTATTGCAGGTTGGCCACCATCAGCAGCACCAGAAGCAATGTGGCCTGCATTCCAAGCTTTTGCAAAGAAGACTTATGGCTACACAGTAAATAAGATTACATTTGCTGAAGCCGGCTTCGGTGATCTGTTCCAAAAGATTGCACCAACACTAGCTTCTAAGTCTCAACAATTTAACATCATGGTTGTTGACTCACAGTGGCTCGGAGCTCTTGCAGAGCCAGGTTGGATCGTAAAGGCAGATGATGTCTTTAAGTTAAACCCAACTATGGATAAGAAGCCTTACTCATCTCTAGTAACAAGCACCTACCAGGTTTACCCAGATGGTTCTGGCAAGCGTTGGGGATTCCCACAAATGCCAGACGTTCAAGGCGTATACCTACGTAAGGACATGTTGGATGATCCAAAGGAACAAGCAGCATTCAAGGCCAAGTATGGCAAGAAGCTACCTGTTACTTACGCAGAGTATGAAAATATTGAGCAGAGCGAATTCGAAAAGGTAATCGAATTCTTCCATCGCCCAGATAAGGGTATGTATGGAACAACAATGATGTATGACAAGTCATACGACATGTTCTCTTGCGCTTACTATCCATTTGCTTATTCAACAGGTGGAAAGATTTGGGATGCAAAGACAAATAACGTCTACGGCATTCTAAACTCAGCTGTTAACGCAAAGGCAATGGAGCACTTCGTAGGCCTAAAGAAGTACCAGCCAGCTAACTTCGCAAAGATTGATATCGGCGGCGTTATCGACTTGTTCACCAAGGGCAAAGTCTTCTCTGCCTACCAATGGTGCGCAGTAGGTCTTGCAATGAAGTCAGATATGGTCCCAATTGAGAAGGTAATGGCAATTCCACTACCTAAGTTCAATGGCAAGATCATTGGTGCAATGGGCGGTCAGCCTTGGGTAATCAACGCATACAACGATGCAGATCACATGCGCGTTGCCGTTGACTTCCTAAAGTGGTGGCAGTCAAAGGAAGCACAAGATCTATTCATCTTGAAGAACGGTGGCCTACCTTGGACAGCAGCAGATTGTGCTAACCCAGCGTATGCAAACTTCGCTCACTACGTGAAGCCATTCCTTTACATGTTGAAGGAAGGCCGTTCAATCGACTTCTGGCACTTGCCTGAATATTCTGAAATGCTTGCAGTTCAGCAAGAAGCCTTCAATGGTTTCGCTGCTGGAACAGTTAAGAGTGCAGCACATGCACTTGAATACGCAGCTGCAAAGCAACAGCAAATTCTGTTCAAGGCTGGACGTACAAAGACCGCTCCTCCTAAGGGAACGGATTCAATGACTCTCTAATTTGAGTCACTGAAAAAAGAAAAAAAGTAAAGGGTGTAAATGTTCTCCCAGTCCTACTAAGGTAGGGCTGGGAGAACACTCCATTATTAGATAGTTAAGAAAAATTAATAACCAGGGGGACAATTGGGCGTCAAATTTGCTTCGAAAGATAAAGCAATAAAAGCTAAATCAAAATCTGGTCAAAAAGGAGAAAAATCCTTTGGCTGGAAGTTATTGATTCCGGTTTTAGCCTTTTTTGGTTTTTTCAATATAGTCCCAACACTTTGGATGCTTGGCTTAAGTTTTAACGACTACAAGTTAATTTCCTCAAACGCCCCTCACTATGTTGGGCTTTCAAATTACCAAAGCTTCCTTGCAGACCAACAGGTCGCACATGCAGTAAATAGAACCTTCGTTTTCTTGGCTTTTGCCATAATTTTTCAAACAACACTAGGAATCTTGATCGGAGTCCTGTTTTGGCGCAATGACAAACTGCGCGGCCGACGCCTTGCGCTAACACTTCTTTTCACACCGATGGTTGTAACACCCGTGGCTTCAGCTTTGTTCTGGAAGTTAATTCTTGACCCTAACTTTGGAGTAGGAAACTATTTCCTCCAAATTTTTGGAATCGCCAAAATTGATGTTCTAACATCCCAATCCCTAGCCTTTCCAACACTTCTAGTTGTAGATACCTGGATGTGGACACCATTTATGGCGCTTATGACTTTAGCTGCACTTGGATCAGTACCAAAAGCGGAATTAGAAGCAGCATCAATTGATCGCTTGCCACTATTCACAGTTATTAAAACTGTTGTTTGGCCTCACGCAAAATTTATTCTTATGCTCGGAATCTTGCTTCGTTCCATCGACGCCTTTAAAACTATGGACCTAAGTTTGATCATGACAGATGGTGGGCCTGGAGATAAGACCGAACTTATCGCGCTGAGTCTTTATCGATACGCCTTTAAATCATTCAACCTTGGCTATTCATCAGCAATATCAGTGTTCTTGCTATTTATTGCGATTTCATTGACTTCAATTTATCTCTATGTATTAAACCTCAAGAGCCGAAAGGAGGCATGAGCATGGCCGATGATTTCATGAAACCAAGGCGCAAATCTGGCCCGATTAAATTAAGCACGGTAGGTGCTTGGCTTGTTTCATTAATTTTCTTTCTACCAATTGCTTGGATTATTGGCAGTGCGCTCAAGCCAAAGCAGTATGTGTTGAATTTCCCACCTAAGTGGATTTTCGTGCCAACTCTTTCAAATATTACTGAGGCTATTTCTTACGGAAATACTGCAAAATATTTTCTAGATAGCGTTATTTACTCTTTCACGGCTGTTGCTTTGGCAATTCTTATCTCATTCCTTGCTGCTTACTCGTTCTCTCGTTTCAAGCCAGCCGGAACAGATTTTCTTATGTTCTTGTTGCTTTCAAGTCGCTTTGTACCAGCTGCGGCGCTAGTTATTCCATTCTTCCAGCTCTATAACTTGGTGCATCTGCAGGATTCATTCCTGGGCTTGATTCTCTTTTATACGATGTTCTCGATCCCATTCTCAGTTTGGATCTTAAAAGGATTTATCGATGGAGTTTCTACCAAATTTGATGAAACAGGCTTTGTATATGGAGCTTCAAGACTTCATGTTATGTTCAAACTTATCTTGCCTCAATTACGGCCAGGTTTAGTTGCGGCATTTGTTTTCAACATTATCTTTGTTTGGAATGAGTTCCTCTTTAACTTCCAATTAGGTGGAATTCACTCTTATGGAATTCCAGTTGGACTTTTCACTTCGATCACTAAAGACGGCCACTTAGATTGGTCCTTTGTTGCTTCAATTGGCACCATTTATGTATTGCCACTAGCAATCACAATCTTTGCCTTCCAAAAGTATCTTTTAGTGGGTCTTACCTTCGGAACTGTTAGAGGAGAGGTATAAAAATGAAACCTAAAGCTCCTTTTGCTAGTCGATGGCAACTACGCAATATCTATATCCTTGGTTTTTCACTTGTTCTTATGGCACAAGGTCTTTACTACCCAATTTATCGCTGGGGATTCTTCATCTTATTCGCATTCGTCCCAATCCAAATCGGACTTGGAAATGTCAACCCAGAATGGGGCGCTTGGCGCACTATTAGAAAGACGCTTTTCATAATTCTAATCGTTGCCGTAATCATCGTGTTCTCTATTTGGTTAGCGCCAGCGCTAGTCAACCTCGGCCGAACAAAGATTTAAGAAGGATAATTCATGAGTGAATTGGCATTTAAAGTATCGGGACTTAGTAAGTCCTACGGATCAAAGGTTGTCTTAGACGACCTTTCTTTCAGCGTTAACATCAATGACTTCTCGGTTATTTGGGGCAAGCCCGGTAATGGAAAGTCAGTTTTGGTTCGTTCAATTATGGGACTAGAAAGAATTGATGCTGGTGAAGTAATTGTTCGTGGCGAAGATGTGACTAATAAGAATGCCGGATCACGTAATATTGGTTATATTCCGCAGTCATTTGCATTGTTTCCTCACTATTCAGTTCGAGAAAATATTGAATATCCGCTGAATCTAATAAAGGCTTCAGATGCCGACAAAGAGAAGGCAGTAAATCGTGTTGCCGAATTACTGCGTATTGAAGATTTGCTCCACAAAAAGCCAACTGAATTATCAGGTGGTCAAAAGCAGCGTATTGCTATTGCTCGTGGGCTTGTAATAACAACCGACGTTTATTTACTTGATGACCCACTTGTTGGTCTGGACTTTAAGCTTCGCGAGCGGCTAATCGATGATTTACGTCGCACCCAAGAAGAACTTAAAGTTGCATTCATTTATGTTACTTCCGATCCCCTAGAAGCTCTTTCCCTAGCCAAAACCGTTTTGGTTCTTTCCAAAGGAAAGATTGTGCAACAGGGCTCATTAACTGATGTCTATGACAATCCACAAACAGTGCAATCAATGAGCGCACTTGGTTTCCCGGAGCCAAACTTTGTTCCTGGCAAGATTTCAAACGGTACCTTCACATCTGATATTTTTTCAGCTCAGGTAAACGCACCAGATGGAATTAGTGATGCTATTGCTGGTATCCGCCCGGAAGGAATAGTTATCGGTGAAAACGCTAAGGCAATCACTTTAGAGGCAACTGTTGCTTTGGTTGAAAACCTGGGTTCAGAGAATGTTATTTACTTGAAAGTTAAAGACCGCATGCTTGTGACGGTTATTTCGCGTACAGATGAAGAAAACCTGAAAATTGTGGAGGAAGCAAAGATCAAGATTTCTATATTGCCTCATGCCATTCAATTATTCCGGGCTGATTCTGAAGTGAAGATTGGAGAAGGTAAGCGTCATGAATGATATTCACCTAAAGAATGTAAGTAAGCATTTTGGTAGTTTGAAGGCGCTTAACGACATCACCTTCACTATTCCAAAATCATCTGTAACAGTTCTACTTGGGCCATCTGGATGCGGCAAGACCACAATGATGAGAATTATCGCAGGACTAGAAGAGCCAACTTCTGGACAAGTTTTCTTCGACGACCTTGAAGCGACAAATGTTCCAACTCGTAGACGAAATATTGGAATGGTTTTCCAGTATCCAGTTATCTATAAGGGAACAAGCGTTCGCAGAAACCTTGAATTGCCACTCCTTTCTGAAAAACTAAGTAAAGATGAAATCACTAAGCGAGTAGATGAGGTAGCAGAGCTACTTGGAATTACTGAGCACTTAAAGGCTCAAGTAGATGAATTGGATAACGGCACCCGTCAAAAGATTGCGGTAGGCCGCGAAGTAGCTCGCCAGCCTCGAATTATTCTTTTTGATGAGCCAATCACCAACATTGATATCACTGCAAAGCTCGAGTTGAAGCGTTCACTAAAGGAACTTTTCTCTCGCTTAAAGCAGACAATCATCTATGTCACGCACGATCAGACTGAGGCAATGACTCTGGCCGATCAGATTGCGCTCATGAAGGATGGTTCGATCATGCAGTGCGATAGCCCAAGTGAGATCTATAAGAACCCTAAGAGTGAATTTGCTGGTTGGTTCCTAGGAAACCCAGGAATGAATTTCGTTGTTGATAAGTTCATCAACGTTAAAGGCAATGACATTGGTTCAGCCCTGTTCTCACAATCAATTCCACTAGGCGCTAAAGCCGCTCAAGTTAAAACACTTGGAGTGCGTGCTGAGGGAATAAGTGTGAGCAATAGCCAAACCCCTGGCTCAGTAAGTGCAAGGATCCTTAGCAAATCTCTTGGCACAGGCGGCCAGTATTTATTAAACCTTGCTTACGGGGATCTAACCGTGAAGGCAAGAGTTCCTCACTACATAGGACGCCAACTTGAGAATAATGTTTGGACAACTGTGGCAAATGAGAACGTGATGTTCTTTGATGATGCGGGAAATGCCGTCTAAATTCTATTTCGGCACAAACACTAAGCGTGATTTAGACCGTCTCTCCCACATAGAGATAGTTAAATCAGCAATTGTTTTGTCGAAACAACACCCAGATGTTCAATTCTTTGTTCTGCCACCAGATCCACTTTTCGGTGAGTTAAAGACCCTAGCCGCCGGTTCTAATGTTTGGATAGGTTCCCAGAACGTCACCTATACAACTGGTCCGAATTTAACTGGAGAAGTTAGCGCGCGATTACTTTCTGAAGTAGGAAGCGATTTGGTTATGGCTGGCCATGCCGAGCGTCGCGGTTTGGGAGAAGACGGGCCTTTAGTTGGAATTCAACTTCGCAAATTGAGTGACCATAAAGTCAACACCCTGCTTTGTATCGGGGAATTAGAAAAAACGGATGATCCCAAAGAACGGCTTCAGGTATTTAAAGCTCAAATGGAACCTCTTGGCGCAATCCCAAAGAATCCATTAATGATCGCTTATGAGCCAGTCTGGTCTATCGGGCAAAGCGGTGAAGCCGCTGATCCAATTTATGTTGCAGAGTCAATCAAACTTATACGTTCGGTATTAATTGGCCTTAATCGAAGTGGAACAGCAATACTTTATGGCGGATCAGTCCAAGAAGAAAATGCGCCATTTTATTCAGTAATTTGCGATGGCCTCTTCGTTGGAAGAAGTGCTTGGGTTGAAAATGGATTTAAAACTGTATTTGAAGCTGCTTATAAATCAAGAAGTAAGGCTTAATCCAAACCAGCAGGACGATTAAGACCCTCTGCAATTGAGGAATCAATAAAATCTTCATACTCCAAGCCAGATTCCAACCAAACCTTGGCAAAGGTTCCGTCTTTACCTAAATATGGATGGTTTGTGGCCCCAAGGACCATCAATTCATTCTCTTGGTTTATCACAAACTTGACCTGCAGATAAGCAGATGACTTTGTAGCTTCAAATACTTGCTCTGCGTAATCTTTAATCTTTGTAACAACTTCTTCTGAAAGGTCTGAGGGAAAAATATGTTCGTAGTTATCTGAATCCATTCGAGAGACATAATTTAGAAGGTCGGTGCCATTCTTCAATTTGGTTTCTAGGATGGTAGATATGTATACCTGTCGCTGGCCATCTTCAAGAACTGAGCACTCAAGATAACGAGCCTTTTCTTGGAACTTTTCCACAATGACCCTGGCATCAAAATTGCGGGCAACTTCCATCGCATTTTTGAAATCTACCGGGTATTTGATCATTGTTATTCCAAGACCGTTTGATCCTCTTGCTGGTTTAATGATTTGTGGAAATAGAACTGATGCAGCTCTAGTTGCCTGAGTAAATGGATCTCTCATCCAATACTTATTCGGAATTACGATGTGATATGGAGTTGGAATTTCTAAACCTCGTAGCAGCATCTTAAGTGTGGACTTATCAGCGCATATTGCAGAGGCGATTACATCAGATCCAACAACTCTTACGCCATGGCTTTCAAATAACCCTTGGACACTTCCTTCTATTCCAGGGACACCAGACAAAGTTAGAAAAGCGATATCAATTTCAAATATTTCTTTTGGCACTATTTGTGAAACTAAGGCGCCCTTAATCTCAGATGCGCTTTGGTTGGTTAGCTCAAAAGGCCATGTTTCTAAGGTCTTTGAAAGCGCTGTTAGGTCGCTAAAGAGCACCCATTGGCCTTCTAAGGTGACGCCAAATGCACTTACCGTGTAGTCCTTGCCTTGCAGGGTGGTGATGATGTCGCCAGCTGCCCGACATGAGCGGTGGTTATCGCTGTTCTTACCACCGAGAACTACTCCAACGTGGAACTTATCCTCTGACATGAAAACCTCTCGTTTAATGCGTTCTTGGGTCTAAAGTCTCGTATTGAGAACAGGGTTTGAGTTTAACAGTCACAAATATATTTTAATAGGCCTATTAGAATCCTGTAGACTGACCCCACACTTGGAGACGTCGCATAGCCCGGTCGAGTGCGCCTCACTGCTAACGAGGTAAGGGGTAAAACCCTTCAAGAGTTCAAATCTCTTCGTCTCCGCCAGAAAAACTAAATTGAGAAATTGACTTCTAGTTTGTAACCATTCCCTGGCGAAGAATGAATTTCCCTTCGCCCTTGTAGAATAGTGACCCAGGAATCAATAACTGCAGAACCCATACCGAAATTATTTGTTTCAAGATCCACGCCAGGACCGTTATCTTCAATCATCAAACTCAACTCTTTTGACCCACTGCGCTTTACTACCACCGTAGCTTTACCTGCAGGTCCATGAATCAGTGAATTTAAAAGCGCCTGTTCAACAATTCGAAAAATCCCAAGTAATTGTTTTGGCTCCAATTCTTCTGCAGCAGCATCAATATCGAAAGAAACCTCCATAATCTTTAGGTATTGAGAATTCAATTGATTTAGCGCTTCACTAAGTCCGCCGACTTCAAAATTAGGGGCCAAGATTTGAACAAGGTTTTTTATATCTGAAGTTCTAATTTTTTCTAAGAGTTCACTTGCTTTATCCAATGCTTCATCTACTTCTGGTGAAGATTTACCAGTTACTGACTTTAGATTCATTCCTATAACCATCAGATCTGATTGAACTCGATCGTGCAAAAACTGAGCAGTTTGCCTGCGTAATTCCTCTCCAGACTTAACTAACTCAGCTCTGTCAGCTTCTAAACGGATGACCAATTCATCTGCGTCGCTCAAGCGATTAGATATAGTCCTCTCAGCACGATGCATGAGTGCAACTGCAATCAGCGCTAATGCGAGTGAAGCTAGATAGATATTTAGGTTGGCTGTAGCTGCGAATTGAATTCGGCTTTTTGATCGGAGACGAAGCAAGGCCTGCATGAGCGGCTGCATGAGAAAAATGAGTGACTGACAACTTGCAATTTCAAGTATGTAAAAGAATAAGTTTGTTTTACTCCAGAACCTATAGCGCTGCAAAAAATATGCACTTAGCGAGAAGGTGAGACCCGGTATGCAAGCAATAACAAGAATTAGGCTACTCAGTTGCCACCTAAGTGGACCCTTGGGCTCATCAAGGACCATTGGAGAAAACTTAGATAAATAAAGTGCAAAAAAGAAAAGGAAGATAAGTGTTGGGTTATATGGGTATGGTCCAATGAGCGAAGCCAGCTTCTTTACATATTTAAACTTCATGACATGCGCAGTAATTCCATGTATTTAAGAACCGCCGCTGTTTTTAGATCTGTACCCTGCTCTGCATCAGGAAGAAGAATTGTGTATGCCCGCGAAAGTTCCTTTCTTACATATGAATAACTAATACCAAGTTGCTTTGCGATTTCTTGGGGGCTATTGCCTTGCGTGCTCAGTGTAAGGATTGATCGTTGCCGTGGGGTGAGTGAGAAAAATATGGATGATTCCGATTCCTTAAATGCACTTTGATTTTTCAGAACCTCGCTCCAATTCCCTTTTCCTTGTGCGGTGTCCTTGATTACATTTAAATAGTCAATTAATCTCATATCTGCAGATTTATCAAAGAATGACCAAGCCTCACGCATACTAACCGGGACCCTGTTCACCATTTGTTGGACAGAAAATTGCGAATAAATACATATTCCGATGTATTCATTTATATTTCTAAGTGCAATTCCAAGTTCAATGCCATTTAATCCATTCTGGTCAAGCGAGAAATCAATTAGCGCAACATCAGCTTTCTTGACTAGCACTCGATTCATTGCCTCATCAGAGCCAGAAACGCTTGCAATTAGTTCAAGCTCTGGCGACCTGGCAAGAATTTCGCCAAGGATTCTTCTAAGCGCCGGATCATTTTCAACATATAAAAGTCGAGTCGGGCGCATAGCCAAGTTTCCCACTTTATGCGATTAGTGAATAGGAAAACTGTCACAAATGTTCCCTTTTCGAAGCACTCACGCTTAAGTTTCTGGGCCCATTTTGTTATAGCGATATTTTTGCGCATAGAAATTAGAAATTTCTAAACCAATTTTCGATCGGAGGTCCATTCATATGCCCTACATTGCACATGACGAGACTTTCGATTACCACGATGATCCAATTGATTTAAACCTTCAAACCAAAAAGAAAAAACTCTCTTCAGGCTTAGCTCTAATACTATTTCTTGTCGGCGGTGGCTTTTTTGTCCAGACCACGCTTGCGGCAAATATCGCGCTAAACGGAAGTGCAGCAGTCGAATTTGGCCAAGGTGTTGCAATGACGACAGCATGCTCTGGAGCAAATGTTCTTACGGTTACACCGAATTCGGTATTTGTAAATGCA
>Ga0114964_10000515_pt1 | contig 29872 bp, 36 predicted proteins | sample C_131016_MF_Meta_FD_92638 | JGI IMG/M metagenome (GOLD analysis project Ga0114964, IMG submission 92638) | Freshwater microbial communities from Lake Croche, Canada to study carbon cycling - C_131016_MF_MetaG | ecosystem: Environmental > Aquatic > Freshwater > Lake | place: Lake Croche, Canada...
ACACCAGTAGGACCTTCTACACCAGTAGGACCTTCTACACCAGTAGGACCTTCTACACCAGTAGCTCCAGAAACACCAGTAGGACCTTCTACACCAGTAGCTCCAGAAACACCAGTAGCACCGGAAACACCAGTAGCACCGGAAACACCAGTAGCACCATTTACACCAGTAGGACCTTCTACACCAGTAGCTCCAGAAACACCAGTAGGACCTTCTACACCAGTAGCTCCAGAAACACCAGTAGGACCTTCTACACCAGTAGCTCCAGAAACACCAGTAGCACCATTTACACCAGTAGCACCATTTACACCAGTAGCACCATTTACACCAGTAGCTCCAGAAACACCGGAAACACCAGTAGCACCATTTACACCAGTAGCTCCAGAAACACCAGTAGCACCGCTTACACCAGTAGCTCCAGAAACACCAGTAGCTCCAGAAACACCAGTAGCACCGCTTACACCAGTAGCTCCAGAAACACCAGTAGCTCCAGAAACACCAGTAGCACCGGAAACACCAGTAGCACCATTTACACCAGTAGCTCCAGAAACACCAGTAGCACCATTTACACCAGTAGCTCCAGAAACACCAGTAGCACCAGTTACACCAGTAGGTCCACGAGGACCACTAGGACCACTAGGACCTACAGCTCCTCCACTACTAGTATATTCATATTCATTAGGAGGGATTCCGATATTTTTATTAAAATTTATAATTGTATTAACCGTATCAAAATTAGACATTGCATATGCCATACTTTATTATTAAAGTTAATTTTTTTAAATTGTATTGTTTTATAATTTAAATAATCGAATAAATTATATAAAAGAATGTCTCAGTCACACTTAAATATGTCAATTTGTAATTTGTTATCTATAAAAAAATTGATTAATTATAAACCATCTCTGTATATATCTGCAACAGAATTTGAAAATTTTATAAATGGTGATCTTGTATGTGATTGGTTAAATATTGTCTTACCTAAAAGTCAAGAAAATCATCCTTTACAGCAATTATTTAATAAAGGTATTCATTATGAAGCCGAAGTAATCGATACATTACGAAAAAAGTTTAAATTACCATTAGAAAAATTGTCAAGTTTATCTACTAGTCGTGAATATACACAATATGAACACAAACTTGATCTTAAAACAACCATAAATTCTATGAAACGTGGTGATCCTATTCTTTATAGCGCATTTATTGCTGGTGAAAAAGAAGAAATTCGTGGTATTCCTGACTTGCTTGTTCGTAGTGACTATATAGAAAAATATTTTGGAGTCGAAGTCCCACAAGAAGAATCATTATTTGGTAGTTATTATTATATACCAATTGAAATCAAATATTCTTCTCTTCACTTTGATAAATCTGAAAAAACATTATTAAATATTAATCGTACAAAGATGTATAAAACACAGCTTTGTGTCTATTCAAAAATTCTATCAGAATTACAAAGTGTTTTTCCTTGTTGTGCTTTTATTATATGTAAAAATTTTATAAAAGACCTTAAACAAGACCAGATTAAACTTGGTCACGTTTATTTTCAAACACGAGACAATGAAATTGTAAGTTTATTTTATAAGGGTCTAGAATGGCTTCGAGATGTTCGTAAAAATGGTCATAAATGGGATGAATTTTCTGTAAAACTTTTACCAAACATGAAAGTAAATAATCCTCTTTACGAAACAGAGAAAAAAATTCTTTCAGAGCATTTCGGTGAAATTACTGAATTCTGGCAATGTTCTTTAAAACATCGTTACAATCTACTTGAAAATACAAATGATAAAATCTACTCATGGAAAGATCCTGAATTTGATACTGAATTGTTGGGTGTTCCGAAAGCATATTTTGATAAAGTTGATAAACTTATTAAAATTAATCGTGGTGAACTTGGATGTAGTGTATATCCTAAAAAAATCAAACATGATCTGTATGAATGGCGGGCTCAATACGATGAAATGTTTGTAGATTTTGAAACTGTTGGTGACATTAACGAAAATGAAGAAAGTACAATTTATTTAATAGGTGTATATTATCGAGAAAAATATACATATTTTTTGGCAAATAATATTGGAGCAAGTTCTGAAAAAGAAATTGTATTGTCTTTTTACAATTTTTGGAAAGATAACGGAAAACCACGAGCTTGGTATTGGTATGCTGAAAATAGCTTTTGGGACCGTGTTTGTAAAAAATATGAGTTACAACTACAAATTAACTGGACCGATTTATATAAAGTATTTTTTGAAGGTAATGTACTTGTAAAAGGTTGTAAAAACTTTAAATTAAAAAGTTATATCAACAGCTTGGTCAAACTAGGAAAGATAAACATTAAACTTCCCCCAGAGAATTGTTGTAATGGTTTAGATGCATTATTTTTAGGAGCTACTTTTTATGAGAATAGAGATCAAGCTATTTTACAAAGTATTTTATTGTATAACGAGTTTGATTGCAAATCATTGCATATTTTACTGCAATATATCCGAAGTGGCCTTTAAAAAAGGCCACACCCCAAAAATATTTAGCAAGGCACAACAACGTTTTTTGGTGTATTTTTTCTAAAAAGATACTTTTGACCACATATCCGATATATCATTCATATTTACAATAAATTCCATTTTTTTAATGACATTTGCCAATATTTCAGCTTCATGAAACATATTTTATCTTCGTAATAAGAAGCCATTCCATAAAATAAATCATTTACATTATCAAAGATAAAGGTAGACTCACCAAACGAAAGTAAAAATGTATCGTCGTTATCAATATATGAAAAGATTTCTTCAAATTCTCTTGTTTTTTTCAATTCATCATAATCAAGTGTTAAAATACACTTTATTAAAGGCCAAAATAATTCTGTAATATTTACAGTTGATATATCCATTTTTTAGTCTTTATTTAGAAGAAATAAAAAATCATTTTTATAGCATAGCACAGTTATTTTTATGATGAAAAAATTCCTTTTACTTAAAATTGAATTATTTAGATTAAATACATTACCAACTAATAAACATGTCTAAAAATGCAATGACAATGGTTCCCTTTAATGATATTCATAAAAATTCATATAATTTGAGAGACGAATTTGCTGCTTGTAAAGGTCATTTTGATCGTGAAACTAAAGTTTGGATGGTTCCTCAAGGCGCGTTGGCTCATCTGAAAGAATTATCTGAAAATTTGAATAAGAAAAGTAAAGATACTAGTATGGAAATTTGGAAAAAAGCTTGTTCTTCTTTAGGCTTTCGTTTTGTTAAAAAAGGTACCCCTGAATATGAAAAAGTTTTGATTAAATTTAAAGAAATGATGAAAAATCCTCCTAAAGCTGACGAACCAAATGAAAATGACGAAGATTATGATGAAGACGATGTTGAATTTGATTAGAGGGGTCCCGTCCCCTCACGACGGATTAATTATAATTATAATTATAATTATAATTATAAAAATAATACTAAAAGTTATTACTTTAAAAGTAATAACACAATCGACTTTCTTATAAAATCGTCCTTGAAATTTGTCCTTGTTCATTCGACAACAAACAATTATTATCTACTGCTGCATACTTTAATTTTATCTGATTTTTACACTCTTCCCATGGTATAAAAACTAAATTAAACATACCTTTCTTATTTATTTTTTTTACATAATTATTGATTTTTTTACGATTAATCTTTCCCTTTTCAATATTACAATAATTATCTGTTTCTGGATAGTCAACACCATGATGATACTCTACACGATCTTTATACTTTTCAAACTCTTTCATCACTTTTTGTGGTGGTATATACTTTTTTAAACTAATCAAGTAAATCCCTTCTAATGTTGACACCATATGAAATCCTGAACAACATAACCCATACATGTACAAGAATGAAATGTAATCATCAGCAGAAGGCCATGCAATACATACATCATACTTTTTATAAGCATCATATGGATGGGTATGAAACGTTCCAAATGCTTCAATATAAGCAGCCGATTCTTTATCACCGCGTTGGACAGATGCTTCATCTACGTCTAACACAAATACTAATTCATTTTTTGATGACTTTATAGAAAATTGACCTGATATTTCACGTTGTTCCATATGAGTACCAAATTGAAACTTTACAAACCGTGTTTGATTATATAAATAATCTATTGCTTTTTTGGATAATTGAATTTCAATAGAGCAGTTTGCCTTATTGGCTTTCACAGCTCGTAATACATTTCTCATGGTTAACATTAACATTTGTTTTTGTGATTCTATATCGGTACACGATTTATCTATTTTTTTAAACACAATTTTTGGGGTATTATTGTTGTCTTTATTGTTTTTTTTATTATTTACTTTTGTGGTAACAATAGGATGACCATAACCTTTATCAAAAAGTTCTTTACATTTTTTTTCTAAATCTGGCGTATCTATATCAATTTCAATGTTCATTTCTTTCCTTCTTTCTTATTATAAATTTGATAATATATTTTAATTTCAAATAATTAAAATAAAATGTGTAACGTTATTCAAACATTTGTAAACAAATACTATGAAGACTTGATAGATGTTTTAGAGGAAAATAATGAAGAATTAACTATTGATATGATCGAGTCAGACGATTTTAAAATTTGGTTTAATGAAGATTGGGCAGCCGATAGATGGATTGATCATGTTGATGCTATGATTGAGTGTATGACAGATGAAGAAAAAACAACTTTACTTCTTAATGAAGGATTAGATAACGTTTTTAATATGTGTAAAATGATTGGGACATTTGAAGATCCAGACAATTTTACAGTAGATAGATTAACATGGCACGTTATTGACCACAAATATATGTATGATACAATTATTCGGATATTTTATAATCGATTTTTAATCATAAAAAATGCAGAATAACTTTACCAATACTTTACAAAGTCTTTTTACGAATTTTTTGAGGTGACGCTTTTTTTGTTCGACACGTCTCACCTACACATTTATCAACTCTGTACTTTTCAATTTTTTCACAACGTTCTTTGTATGAACAACATTTTTCTTTCATTGTTTTCTCTAGTTTATAACCCCATCTTTTTAATTTTGGACAACCCAGCTCGTTTTGAGAAGGTGATCTAGATTTAGAATACACACACTCTTCTATAGGGTAACGTTTTAAAAATTCTTGATAAATTTTTCTAATTTTATCATTGGGTAAAATATACTGTAGCGAATCAAAAAATTGAACATATCCTTTTTTACGACAATCCGAAACCGTTGTATGATCATAATTAAACAATATACAATAAATAAAATCAAACCCAATCATACAATGAATCTTTTTGACATAGTTTTCATAATACTTATCAACTTCTTTTAGACTTGAATCAGATTCAATAGCATACTCTTGTTTACGAAGTTTATCATTTACACAATTATGTATAATATAAAGCCACTTTGTGAGTTCTTTTTGCGTAAGTTTTTTTGGAAAAGGATGTTCTGTAATATATTTTTTATAAGAACGTCTACAATAAATACAAGGTAAAACATATTGAATACTTTTAAAAAATGTTTTATAATGTTTATAAATATCTACTTCGTTCATTACTCCGTTATAACTATAAGCAATACTGTGGAGAAGTTTCCAACCATCCCTACCCCAAAAACGTGTATCCATTCTTTATTCTATAATAAAGAATTATAATTTAAATATATATACATTAAAAAAAGATGACAACATTTATTAAAAATTGTAGAATTTGTAACTGCTCGAAGCTTACTGATGTTATTTATTTAGGAGAACAATATATTACATCTCGTTTTCCTGTATACGGAGATTGGACTACACCAAAAACCACCATAACACTTGTTAAGTGTGAAGAATGTAGTCTTTTGCAGTTAAAAGAAATGATAGTTTCATCCGAATTATATGAACACGAATATGGATATCGTTCAGGTATCAGTAATACAATGAGAGAACATTTATCTAATTACCAAAAAGAAATTTTAGAAACAGTTATTGGATTAAAAGATGGTGATATTGTAGTTGATATTGGTAGTAATGATTCAACAATGTTACAATATTATTCAAAAAATTTAAAACGTATTGGTGTCGATCCAACAGGTAGTCAATTTAAAAAATTTTATGGTGATGTTGAATTGATTCCAACTTATTTTACATATGAAAATTTTACAACTGTCTATGGTCAACAAAAACCTAAAATTATTTCGTCTATTTCAATGTTTTACGATTTACCTAATCCTGTTCAGTTTGCTAAAGATATTTATAATGTATTAGATGATAATGGTATTTGGACTTGTGAACAAAGTTATATGCCATTTATGATTCGTAAAAATAGTATTGATACAATCTGTCATGAACATCTTGAATATTATGCATTACATCAAGTTAAGCATATTGCAGATGCTTCAAATATGAAAATTATTCATATATCTTTTAATGAATGTAATGGTGGAAGTTTTCGTATTTATTTTGCAAAAAAAGATTCTACTATGTACACTGAAATTACATCAGAAATTCAAAGAATTTTAAATGAAGAAAAAACATTTGGTATTCATACAAATGAACTTTATCAAAATTTTATGAAACAATGTGAAGTAGAAATTAAAAAATTAAAAGAATTTACAACTACTATAAACAAAAATAAAAAACAAATATGGATTTATGGAGCATCTACTAAAGGTAATTGTTTATTACAATATGGAAACATAAAAGAATCTGATATGAAATACGCTGTAGAAAGAAACTTGGATAAAGTAGGTAAAATGACATCGACTGGTATTGAAATTATTAGCGAAGATACAATGCGACAAAACCCCCCAGAATATTTATTAGTTTTACCATGGCATTTTAAAGATGAAATTATCAGTCGAGAAAGTGATTTTTTGAATAAAGGTGGACAATTAATTTTTCCCTTTCCTAATTTTGAAATTGTTGGAAATAAACAAAAATTACTTATTACAGGATCAAATGGACAAATTTCTCAATATGTACAAGATGTTAGTAAAAATGATTATACATTATATGGAATTAGCACAACTTTAAAAGATGCTTGTAAATTGACAACGTTTTCATTCGATATGAAAGATACACAAAAGTTAGAAGTATTTTTAGATATAATTAAACCTGATGTAATTGTACATCTTGCTTCTATATCAAGCGCAGTAACATGTTTTAATAATCCGATACTTGCTTTACAAACAAATGGTATGATTACAGCAAGTATTTGTGATATTATTCATCGTAAAAAATGGAAAACAAAGTTAATTCATGCTTCTAGTAGTGAAATATACAAAGGTCATACAAATTATACAGTAACAGAAGATGATACTAATATGCATCATTTACATCCTTATTCAATTGCAAAAATAATGGCTCATAGTATGATTGATTTTTACAGAAATACATACAACTTGCCTTTTTCAAATACTTTATTGTTTACAACAGAGTCTCCTTTAAAAAACAATGAATTTTTAATGAATAAAGTTGCTGAACATGCAAAACGTTGGACTATTGATAATTCAATTAAATCATTAACATTAGGAAATCTAGATTCATATCGTAATATTATTCATTCTTTCGATGTAGCAACTGCAATTTATATTGTTTCTAAACAAGATAAAGGTGATAATTATGTTATCTGTAATGATGAAAGTGTAAAAATAAGTAATGTTGTACTTGATATATACAAAGCGAGTGGTATTAATGTTGTATTCGATAATAATGGAAACATTGTTGAAAAAGAAACAAATAAGATTGTAGCAACTACGTTATCAACTAGACCAGGAGATATTGTTTGTGATATAAAAGGTTGTGTTACAAAATTAAAAAATTTAGGTTGGAAACCAAGTTTAACTATACAAGACATAGTTAAAAACATAACGCAACCAATTGACTTGTAGCCAAATGATTATTTAAAATTACTTTCATTTATAATAAAAATATATTATAAATATCACAGCTTTTTCATAAAAGACCGTGCCACAAAAACGGCATTTTTTTAGGACCCTTAAAATCAACCTTATTTATAATAAAAATAGTGTATAGTAGAAGATTTATTGTAATAAGTAATATTGATTATATTCAATATGTTTATCTAATATATAGTTCATATTATATAAATATTCTTTTATGTCATTTTTATTAAAAACATTTTCAATAACCATTAGTTTAGGTTTGTATTTTTCCAAATTTAATCCTTTTAAAACTTTAAATTCTCCTCCTTCGATATCAATTGACAATATATCAATATTTTTAATATAAGAAATTTCTGTAGAAATTACTGTATTTAAAGTTTTTTGAGGAACTTGTACTTTTATAATTTGTTGAATAGAATTTCCAAATTTATTCATATAATCTTGGTCTAATTCTATAGCAGAAATACCTGCCATACATGAACCTCCTCCCCATGGACCTTTTACAACATTAAATTCAACAGATTCTTTATCTTCATCATATATTGCATAATTATATACATTTTTTCTTTCTTTTTTTAATCCATAAATGAGTAATGGGTTAGCTTCAAAACAATGAACATCCCACCCATTTTGCTCAAAATGATAACTATTACTAATATTTATAGATTCATATGCTCCAATATCAAAAAAAACTCCTTTATAATTATAATCAGGAAAATATTCTCTTAATGTTTGGTCTACATATTTACCACATTGAAATTCTCCATGAAATTCTCCATAAAAACTCATTTTTTTATCTTTTATTTATAAGAAATACGTTTTTAAATAATAATAATAAAACTTTTTTAAAATATAACCTATTTAAATATATAATTTATAAATAAAAGATAAAAAATGACTTTTTATGGACAACATGGAGAAGATCAATTTATAAAAACACTTTTTCCTCAAAATTATATTGGTGTATGTGTAGAAGTTGGAGCATATGATGGGATATCATTATCAAATACTTTTCATTTTGAACAAAATGGTTGGAAATGTTTATGTATTGAGCCAATTGAAAGCTCATTTAATAAATGTAAAGAAATAAGAAAAGAATGTATAAATTGTTGTATATCAGATAGTGATAAAGAAGATAAATTATTTCATATTTTTACTCTTTGTGGTGATAATATGTGCGCGATTTCTTCATTAGAACCTGATGAAAGATTAATTGAATCTCATAAACATATGATTACAAATCGAACTACATCTATAGTAAAAGTAAGATCATTAAATTCATTGCTAGAAGAACTTCAATATCCACTAAAAATTGATTTTATATCAATTGATACTGAAAATACAGAATTAGATGTATTAAAAGGAATTGATTTAATGAAATATGAAGTAACATTATTATTAATTGAAAATAATTATAATGAACCTATGTGTGAAGACTATTTAAAACAATATGGATATAAAAAAATAAATCGTATAGCAGTAAATGATTTTTATATGAAATAAAAAATTCTACTAATTTAAAATAAACTTAAACATACATATTATATTAATAAAATAATATGTTAGTGGAAGTATCAATCGGAGAACTTGTTGATAAATACAACATTCTTGAACTAAAGCGTAAAAAAATAACAAATCCTTTAAAAATTGTTGAAATTGATAAAGAACTACTTTCATTAAAAGATACCAAACAATATATTGAAAAATATGAGTTTTTTTATCAGTTATTATATTATGTCAATGAAATGATATGGGTAATGACAGATAAAATTAAAGAAATAGACACTAAAGATCCTTATTTTTCTCTTATATCTAATCTTATTTTTGAACATAACCAGAAACGATTTCGTTTGAAAAACTTTTTTAATATTCTTTGTGATTCATCTTTAAAAGAACAAAAAAGTTATTCTACAAATTGTTGTAGAATTATCATTGATAGTGAAGAAGTACTTTTTAATAAAATAGCAGAATTTAATTATTTATTAATTGAATATGACGTTCTTTATATTCAAACAAATGATGATTTAACTGATAGTATTAAAAAAATATTTAAAGCACCTACCATAGTATTTCATCAACATGATTTTCAATATAGTATTGATTTAAAAAATTATAATATCGATCCATGTATAAAAGACGTTTTTAGTTTCAAACCTTTAGTTTATGTTGGAGGTGGAAAAATGGGTGATTTTATACAGTCATTATCTATCATTAATGAAACTTTTTATAATACAGGTAGAAAAGGGTGTTTATATTTATCAAATCGCGGTGATTATTTTAGTTTTGGATTAGATAATGCATATAAAGATACATACAAACTAATTACATGTCAACCTTATATATCTTCTTACCATATTTATCAAGATGAATCAATAACATTCGATATAGATCTTACAACATGGAGAAAAAGTACATTACTATATAGAGAAAATTGGAAAACTATTTTTTCAAAATTTTATGATGTTTCATGGGGTAAACATAAATGGCTATCCTTAGAAAACGATACTAGTATGAATGATACGATTCTGATATCAACTAATCCATATCGTTTTCCAACTGTTATTGATTACAATACAATTTTAACAAAGTACAAAAATGAAAAAACTAAAATTGTATTTATCTCACAAGATGTGTCACATTATAACGATTTTATAAATCGCACGAAACTTGATATTCCATTTTATAAAGCTAAAACTTTTTTAGAAATGTGTACAATGATTAATTCTTGTAAATTATTTATAGGAAATTTATCAGCACCTTTAACCCTTGCGTTTGCTTGTCATAAACCAAATATTGTTGGATTTAATAGTATTATTGACGATATACATAATAAAAATATGTATTTATCACAAACTGAATAAAGTAATTCATTAATATATTTATAATAAAAAGTTATTATAAATATACACTCTTACACAAGTTGACACAATTTAGCTTTAAATAAATCCGTCGTGAAGGGACGGGACCCCTCTTAAAAATCATCTTCAAAAGTTTCTAAATCATTATTACGTTTACTATCTTGATTAAAAGCTGATTGATACTGTGTAGGACGGCTTTCAAAAAAATTAGTTTTATCAGCCATTCCTATTGTTTCCATAAACACAAATGGGTTCTTTGTTTTATAATACTTTTGATATCCTAATTCTACCAATAAACGATCTGCAACATATTCAATATAATCTCCCATATTATCACTATTCATTCCTAATAATCTGATCGGAAGAGCGTCATCCATAAACTGTTTAGCTACATTTACACCATCACTTATAATATCAATAATTGCTTCATTAGACAATTTGTTTGAAAGTAATTTATAAATTTCACACGCAAATTGTACATGCATCCCTTCATCTCGTGCAATGAATTCATTACTTTTGATCAAACCCTGTAAAAATAATCTACCATTACTTTTATAGCGTTTTAACCAAAAAATACTTGCAAATGCTCCGCTAAAAAAAATACCCTCAACTACCGCAAAAGCAACTACACGATGCGCAAAGGATAAATCACTTTCAATCCAACGCATTGCCCAATCACTTAATCTTTTTACACTTTCTACCGTTTTAATAGAATGAAATAAATGAGTTTTTTCTTCAGAATCTTTAATCAAGTTATCAAGCATGATTGAATACGATTCACTATGAATATTTTCCATCATCATTTGAAACGTATAGCATGTAATAGCTTCTTGTATTTTAATTTCTTGTAAAAATCGTTTACTTAAATTAAAGTTTACAATACCATCACTTGCTGCAAAAAATGCCAACACACGTTTAATATAATGCTGTTCATCATTATTCATTTCTATAAAGTCTTCATAATCTTTAGAAAAATCAATCTCTTGAGGCTTCCAAAAAGATGAAAGTTGTTGTTGATATAAATCCCATAATCCTTTATAGTTAATAGGATACGTTGTAAATTGCGAATTTAATTCATCTAGTATAGGTTCAGTCATGATGTCTATATTTATTATATCATTTTTAATCTATTTTTAATATTTTATATAAAAATTAATAATAAAAGAAATGTCAAGTGTCGAAAAATCAGGTATAGGTGAACAAATTTATAGTGGTGCAGCTGAATTAGGAATGGTTAGAGTTACACTTGGTCTTGTATTTGGTATTATATTTGGAGTAGCTGCCATCAGTTTTGGTTTGTATATGGCTCTTCTAAAAAAGAATGTTCAAGTACATGCAACCATTCGTGAAGTTATTGGAACATGTAGTCCAATTGTTGATCGTAATAATTTACAAGTAAAATGTTCTGTAAAGATTGAATACACCTATAATGATGTATCTTATAAACCAGATACTATTTTTTATACAATTGACGGTATTAAAGTAGTAGGTCAACCAATGACTATTTATATAGATCCTAATAATCCCTCTGATTGTTCAACTGATTCTCTTCAAAAAGTAGGATGGTTTATTTTTGGTGTTGGTATAGTTATTATTGGGTTTTCTTTATTATATTGGTGGTTAGCTAGACGTTATAAATTTTTTGCAGCAGCTGAAGGTGTTGGTATGGGAGTAGGTATTGTAAGTGGTTATGGCAAGTGGTAATTTAAACTAAATAATTTTTATTTAGTTTAATGGAGTTTTTTAATTGATTATATATTGTGCTTTTTAGTCATCTTCCAGATCTACTTCGGCTTCCAACTCTTCTTCCTCTTCTTCAATATCTTCTTCATCTAGCTCTTCTTCTTCTTCGTCATCAACATCTTCAACTTTAACACTATTTAATCCTTTATCTGTACTAAGGTTTTCAGGAATAATGTATTTGAATTTAAACTTTTTGCACAGTTCGATATCTTTAGGTGTCAGAGAATCAATCTTACCAGTACTATTATTTTGACGTCCAATAGCATTTTTTGATTCATTATTGAATACCAAACCAGTTTCAAAATGCTCATAATTACCAAATTTGTTTTTGCGAATTTCTACAGTACCTACTTTTTCAGTAATACTCGATAACACTTGTGAAGTTGGTGCATTTTTAGATGATGATTTTTTAGACGACACAGCTGGCTTTGCTGCACTTGTAGACGCAACACTTGTATTACCTTCATTTTTATCAAGCCACTCCATCAATCGAATAACAATTTCTTCTTTCTTACCAGATTGTTTAATTCCAACTGATTTACAAAAAGCCATCAATACCTCTTTCGATGAGGTATTTACTTTTTCACGAGTTAATTCCATAGCAACAACTTCTTTTTTAGTTGAAACAGCACTTGTAGTACTAGCGACATCGTCATTTGATTCATCATTCCACAATGAAAAGATGTCATTTTTATTCAGTTTGTATTTTTTAGCAATTACATCGCAAAATTCAAGAATAGTCGAATCAATTTGTTTGAATAACTTGCTGTTTGACATCGTTGTTTTTACCAACTTTTTGATTTTGTTTTTAAAAATCAATTTTATAGTGATGAGTCCCGTCTCCGCGCCAAGGCTATTGGGTCATTTTTTGTGTAATTTTCTTAAAAAGTTGCTATTCTCATTAATAAAAAAATCTCAAATTCTTGTTCTACAAATGCTTTATTATGTTTTCCCATATCTTTGATAACATACGGTGTATATCCATATTTTTCGATAATTGCTGTTTTTACTTTATCACGTGCTTGTACTTGTTCTAAAGGAACACGTGCCCAAACTTGATGATAATGATAATAACCATTCCATGCAATAGCTACTTTTTCATCCGGTAAAATAACATCACAATCCCACCCATCAAACATTCTTTCATTTTCTAATACATTAGAAAACCATTTTTTACATAATTCAGAGAAATAAATTTCATTTTTACTCCGAAATGAATGAGTATTTGTTCTTACTTTTGATGAATATTTTCCTATACAAATAAAACTACAACATGTAGGTTTTTTCTTTTTTGTAGCAGCATTTACAATATATTCAAATTCTTTATTACATTCTTTACAAATAGATATATCAATAAAAATTAATCTAGTATATTTAGAATTGTATTCATCCATAGATTTTTTTATTAAAATACGTGTTTCATCTGAAAATTTTCCTCTTACTTTGTTTGTAAAAGTCGCAGAACATTTATGTGAACAAAAATAATTATTATTTTCATTTCTTTCTCTATCTGTTCTTTTAATTTGTTTATTACATACTTTGCAATCTGTTAAAAAAGATTTACCTTTTAAAATATTTGGTATTAATCCAGCACATATTACAGCATTATTCCAAGTTTTAAAATATTTATTTACAGTAGTACGAGAAGCTATAAATTTATATTCATTAGAACTAGGACTATGATTATTTTTTATAAAAAAATCTTTCATTGCTTTTATTATCTTTTCTTTTTGAAAAGCTATTTTTAAATCTTCTTTATTAGGCATAGCTCTTTTATTACAGGATTTTTTTATTTTAAATTATAATTATTTTTATATTTAAACAATCAATATTATATATAATAACAAAATGAGTGAAACAAGTGAGCGTGAAACAAGTTACAAAAATAAAAAATTCTATTGTGAAAAATGTAACTTTGGTACAGATTTTAAATACACTTATAATGAGCATCTTCAAACAATTTTACATCAAACTGGTAAACGTAAAGTTCGTTGTGATAAAAATAAACCTAAAAAAACATATGTATGTAATCAATGTAATTTCTTTGATACTGTTAACAAAATAAATTACCAAACTCACATGTTAAATAATCATTCAACACTAGAAGAACGAAAAAATGGGTTTACCTTTTATTGTAGTTTTTGTGATTTTGGAACGTTTGATCAACTTGTCATGATTAAACATGAAGAAAGTAAAAAGCACCAAAAACGTTCTTGTAAAGTATGAAAAATATAATTATAATTTAAAAACATACTATATAATATAGTAGATGTCTTTTTACTATTAATAGTAAAAAGACCGTTAGCTCAGTTGGTTTTAGAGCGCCCGTCTTATGTTTTTATATAAGATAGCGGGAGGTCATGAGTTCAACTCTCATACGGTCTAAAAATTTATGTTTTTTACATAAATTTATAATAGTAACAATTAAACTTTTTAAAATAGTTCTAAAACAACTTTTTATTTGATACAGAAAAAATATTCTTCGGCTTCTAAAGATATATCATCCCATTCAAAACATTTGATAATTTTTTGATGTTCTTTGTTGTGATAGCCGATCCATATACCTCGGCGACCGTCTTCAATATCCCATTCATTTTTTATCCAACATGAAGAGTATTTATAAAGTAATGTTTCAAGCCATTCATAATCAGTTCCCCAAGATGTTATAAAAAAAGCTCTTATACCTTTTTTAGTAATTTGTTGTAGTTCAACATTTGGTATAGATTTAATATCTTGTTGAAGTAAATCATTTAGTTCATTTTCTGATTTTGATGTAATTGTTATATAATTAGAACATTCATTTGGCATTTTTTTGTATAATGATACTATTTTAAGTTAAATTTAAAACATTTCTACTTAAAAAGTAAACTAATTTACAAAATAATTAACAAAATAATTTACAAATGACTGACATAGATCTCATTATAGGTGGTATAAATTTTAATAAACATTTTGAAAGACGTTCTGCGTATGAACAAACTATCATTTTTCATGGAAGTATAAATGATATGCCATTTTTTACACCTTATTTTAGAGAAAGTTGGTTACCAACTGTGGAAGGTTGGTTGTATCACACACAACTTTCACCATTAACCATGATTTATGCTATAAATTATTCTGATAGAAATAATCCTCAAAAAAGATTGACGACATGGATCGCCTATTCAGATGATAAGTCAATTGGTTGGTACAGATATGAAGGATTAGTATCAGGTGGTGGACATCAAACACTTGTATATGAAAACGTTTATTATAAAATGCCAGGTCGTACACGTTTCCGTATACGTAATAGACCAATTGAAATATAAGATACAAACAACTTTTTTCAAAAAGTGGTGTTAAAGATATATAAATGATACAAAAAGTTACTAATGAGTTTATATACAATTTTAAAAGCCGCTTTAGAAACACGACTACGATTAAAACCACTTATAAAAGATGAGTCACATTGTCCTGCTGCTGTAGAAATATTTAAACAAAAGGTAATTGATGTGTTAAATAAAGAACCATATGAAAATGTTGTATTTGTATCATTTCCACCACCATGTGCTCCTTATATTAAAAAATTATTAGAAGACGAGTTTGTACATACTCCATTTAAACTTACGCCAAATGAAATGGAACGTGCAAATAGTGTCTTTTTTCATTTTAATTTAGCTCATATTTCTGTATCTACTTTTTTTGCTGAACGACCTATTTAATCCTTCCTATAAAATTTTATCAATATACTTTTACGTATACCATTTTTTACAGGTAATACTCGATGAACTTCATTGCTATTAAAAAATAAAACAAACCCTTGTTGTGGAGATATAATCTCGTCAACAAACTCAAATTCACCGCCTGTAAACTCGTCAGGTCCTGATAAATAATAGACAGCACTGAATATAGGAACATTGTTCTTATCTTTTGGTAACAACATATATTTATCATCATTATTTGATGTTTTATAAACAATACAATCATCTACATGCCATTTCATTGAAAATCCACTTTCACTAGTTCTTTCAACGACTTTATAAGAAAATATTGACAAATCAATAGAAAGATGTAAACTCAACAGATTTATAAACATATCAATAGAAAAAACGTCAAGAACAAATACGTATCCTACATTTATATATCTTCTACAATTTTTGTATTTATTCACAATAGATAACCCGTAATCATAAATAAATTTTTGTGACATTTTATAACCCTTACTTAGTACCTTTTATTATTTATAATTTTTATAAATAATCAATTACACATCATTTAATTGTTTTTGGCAGCAGCGCTTTTTACAAAAAGCGGTATTAAGCTTGTTTATCTTTAGGGGTACGACCCTTTTCTAAAGAGCTATCTTCCAAGTTTAATTCTACATTTTTTTGATAAACTAATTCTATATTATAATCAATATTTTTCAACTCTTTTACCTGACTATAAAGTAATTCCATTTTATGTTCATAATCACTTTCTAATTTAGAAAACAATTGATATACTTCGGTAGATATTATTTTTGATTGAAGTATACGTTTAATAGATTGTATCAAAACTCGCTCATACTCCAACACTGCTTCAATCTGATTAATTAACCATGTTGTAATAGGTGTACCACCTGTTGCAAATGCATACTTTACATTCGACATGATATACTTTTGGACAAACTGCCAATGTCCATTTCGAAACAAATAAACTTCATCTACTATCTTTAATAAATAAATTAATCCTTCCGCATTATCGGTTTCAAGTAACTCGTAATAAATTGGATGTTTTTTATAATAATCTCGTATGTCACTTAAAAAGTGTTGAATACATTTCGGACGATAACTGCGTAAATCTAGTAAATAATTTGTTAACTGATTCTCTGGGTAATAATCCATAATTCCTGAAAAAATGTCAATCATGGGAATAATGTTATCTTGTGCACCTGTTTGTCCTCGAAATTGTTGAGGTTGGTTATCAAAACAATTTTCATAAACTAAACCATCACCAAAGATTGAATCATTACCTTTAATACCCATGATAAATACACGAAAATCATTATAATGTTCATGACGAGAAGCAAGCCACATCTCACGTCTACGATAATTCATTGTTTCCATTGTCTCTGCGCAATTTTTTAGCCAATATATTTTATCTGGATTTGATTTATAATAACTTGCATTTTTATTGTATTCAAGTACACTCTCAACAAGTTTTGGTGATAACTCGTTAATATAGACATGAACCATAATAAAACCAATTTCATCTTTACTTCCGGTGAATGAACAAGCCATATTTAAATTTTTCCAGTCAAACGTTCCATCTTTATCTTTTTTAATATAATTTCCAAGTGAATAGGCATAATGATAATCTAACCATGGATATACATCCAATTTTTCACTAACAAGTACAAGAGGAACTGATATATTTGATGGTAAACTACGACGTGCTTTTCCGTAATCACCTGTTTGTTTAAACTCTTGATACGCTTTTTCAAGCGTAAATGCTGATGTAACAAATGTATATGCGCGAAAAAGTGCTTGTAATACAAAGACATCATTTTCGTTTTTAATGATTTCTGAATAATCAGGAATCAATGAAATACATACAACAATTTCATTTGGTATTGTAATAATGTTTGGTAGTTGATCAATCAAAACTTGTAATTCAATAAATGAATTTGGAAGACGTTTCAACGGATCGTGAATTGGTAAAAATCCATGTTCACTTGAAACATTAAAAAATCCATCACTATAAGTTAATTTTGACATATTTTTGTATTAGTAATGCTTTTTTAGATTTGTTTTTAATAACAAATATTGTTATTAAATAGGTATACTACCGACGGGTATCGATCCCGCAACCTTCCGATTACAAATCGGATGCTCAACCGATAGAGCTTCAGTAGCTTCCTATATCTAGATTATCTTTTTAAATAGGTTTTACAATTTGTATAAATCATGAAAATCAACACTAATCAAATAAAACAAAATCAAAAGTATGGATGGTAGTATAGATACAGTAGACAAACCAAATTTATTATAATTATATAAAAATACTCCTAAATGAAGTATCAAGTCAACTAAGATAAAACGATTGAATCCATCTATTTTTATAGTATTTCCAAAGATTTCAAAATTATAATATTTTGGATGTACAAAAGATAAATAAAAGCCTGCTATTAACACAACTAAACTTAAAAATGTTAAATTAAAAATACTATTTGTGTATTTATTAAAAATAGTTAATATCAACACCCATATTGTAAAAAATTTAAATACATTTGTTAACATTTATAATTATATAATTTAATTTTATTTTTTAGAGTTACTCATAATTAAACAAACAATGAAAATAAATACAACAATAAATGTTCCCATACCAACATATCTAGTGTAGTAAATCATATTTTTATCTTTGCAAAGACACTTTAATCTATCCATCATTTCTGTTATATTTTTATTATATTCTTTGTAGTCTTTATTGTTATCTTTATTGTTATCTTTATTTACATCTTTATTGTTATTATTATCATTATAATGTTCTTGTTGACATCCAATATGTACAGACATCGCAAACATTGTTATTAATAGTATGATAATATGAGAAGCTTTAATAAATGGTTTGTATTTCATATAAATTACTATAATAATCATTATCCATATACTAACATCTTTTACATGATCATAATAATCTCCAAACTCTGTAATCATGTCATATTTTCTAGCAAAGTGTCCATCCATACAATCAAAAAAATAAGATAACATATAAGATAATGCAAACCCAATCACATACCCTTTATATACACAAAAAACAGAAACTAATCCAAATATTAATGAATAAGTTGTAATCATGTTAGGTGTATGACCTGTACGTTTAAATAATGGGCACAATAAATCCGATAAGTGTATCAATACATTATCAATAGGATTATCTATCTCATTTGGTATCTTTTTCATAAATCACCTTTATTTTATATATAATGTTATATATAAATTTTTAGAATTTATTCGTATTCGTTGTACGTAAATGATATAAATACACAATATACAATACAAAAAATAAATTAAACATACCTGTACCTATATATTTAGTATATTTATCTATACTTTTATCAGGACAAACATCTCTTAATACATCTAATGTTTGTTTTTTATTTTCATCAAGCTGTTTGCGTTGGCATCCAATATGAATAAACAATAAAGATACAATAAAAAGTAGTACTGCTATATGAACTGGTTTGAGTATAGATGAATACTTCAAATAAGCAATATACAATATAATAAACCATACTACAATATCTTTAACATGATCATACCAATCGCCAAATTTACTAGTCATTTTATACTTTCTAGCAAAGTGTCCATCCATACAATCAAAAAAATAAGATATAACATAAAAAATTACAAATCCAACTATATTGTCTTTATATAAACAGTATGCGCATAATAATCCAAATACTAAAGAATAAGTTGTAATCATATTTGGTGTATGTCTTAATGTTTTAAAAGCTGGTGATATGCTATCAGCAACTTTATATAAAATATGATCAATTGGATCATCGTGTGTCATTTATAATAACAAAGAATTAAAAATGTCAAAAAGTTGGGTCTTGGTAATAAAATGATTCCATTAAACTATACATATTTATATAAATTCTATTTATATCTGCTGATTCTTTTGTAAAATCAGTATATTTCTCTTCTAGTTTTTTTAGAATAGTTTTATGCAATTGTTTACATTTTTCAATGTGTTTTAATCCTTGTACAATTAAATTACATTTATTAGCATTTTCTGTGATTATGATATATTGATTTTCTAATGTATTATAGCCTTTAGATAAAATATCAAATTCAAAACGAAATTTATAAAAGTGCCCTATACCATTATATTGTGAATCAAGTATACTTTGTATTTCTTCTTTTGAATAATTAAAAGGAGTAATACCTTCAGACTTTTTAATTCTTTCTTCTGTTGTCATACTATTTAAATTATTCATATTATTTTTCAATTCTTCGATAACATCTTTAAGAATACTTATACAATCAAGTATCGTCATTTTGTTTATAAAAAAATTTAGAATTTTATTATCAATTTTAAAAACTAAAACGATCTTGTTTTTCTCCTTATTTATAAAATATATTATAAATACCGTCGCGAGGGGACGGAACCCTTCTTAATAGTAATGATGATAATATTGTAACTGGATGGTAGCTGAATTTTCTAATGAAAAAAAATTAACGTTTGAAAATGGATGAAAAGTAATATGTTCATCTTTTTTAACATAATGTAATAACGGCAATTTTTCTGGTCCTAATAACACAATTGATTTAAATTTACCATCCAATACATTAGTATGAATGGTTGAATAATTATTTACATATTTTTGCATTTCATTTTTTTTCCACTTGCGTACTAACAATTCCATATAATCATTTTTCCAAATAGACACAGGATAGTGACAAACTAATTTTTGCCAATCATTTCCTTGGTAATGATTTAAGACTGTAAATGGATCAGTTGTTTTATTCAAGTTTTTAATTAAACATGGAATGGAACGCGTAATAAGTAGAGATGATGCCATATTTTCTATATTATAATTATTCTTTATACCAGTTTTTAAGACAGTTGTGCATTATGATTTGCAATTTCTGATCTACATACTGGGCACTTATAACTATTTTCAGTTAACCATTTATCAATACATTCTACATGAAAAAGATGCCCGCATGTAATCTTTCTAATGATACTATCTTGCTCAAATTCATCTAAACATATTGAACATGCTTTTTCGTCTGTTTGTAAGTCAGAAAAATCAACTAACGGTATTTTATCTAGTTCTTCTCTTGGAACCGTTAATCTTACATCTTCCATTTCTCCCATTTCTCCCATTTCTCCCATTTCTCCCATTTCTCCCATTTCATTTTGTCCAATATGAACTATAATTGGTGGTAAATTAACTAATTGTTGAATCATTTGCATTTCTTGTTGTCCTTGATGTATTAAAAATACAATATGTCTAACAATATCCATGTCAGTCTCTATTTCGTCTTTTTGTGATAATAAATAACACGCAATAGAAAAATATATATCCTCAAATGAAAAACTACAATTCAATAATATTTGTATCATTGTCACGTAATAATCATCTATCGATATATCATCGTATTGGGATAAATGAATAGAAGCAACATTTGTAATAAAAGCTACTATACTATGATTATAAAAAGAAAAATAGTTTGTATCGTTTAAAAAATCTAATTGATTACCTCCATTTGAGAATATAAATAGACTCATTTACACTTACTTTATTATAGTTAAAATATTTTTACAACCTTTTCAGAAAAGGCGTAATGTACTTTGTAAAGTCTTTATATGTGAGTTATTCACTATTAAAAAAATAGTGAATATTTATTGTTGTTTTTATCGTTGTTTATGTGCAACTTTTTTAAAAAGCGGCTTCATACTTGTTTTCATAATCATTATTAATACGACTTGCAATTCGCTCGACATCAGCAAAAAATACATTGTTATCTTTAAACGAACATTCTGACCGATCAAAGCCATCGCCACCATAATTCCATTGAAAAACCCAATTATTTGTGTTACGTACTGTACCATCGTATTTAACTTGAATGTCTTCCATAACTTTAACCATTTTTCGTTGAATATATCCTGACGAACTTGTTTTCATCGATGTATCTGAAATACCTTCACGACCAGTCATGGAATGAAAAATAAATTCTTGTGGATTTAAACCCCTCAAAAAAGAACTTTTAATAAACCCACGACTTTCAAATTCTTGTTCCATCGTAGGATTTTCTAATGGATAATGTGGTAATGTACGGCGATTTCGATTCAATGCTGGCTGAATACGCGCACCCATATGATTTTGTTGACCAAGCATACCAGTAATTTGTGTAATGTTGAAATATTCACCTTTACTACCAGCAGTTACTGTATCAACAAACCCATTATCATCTGATAAATCATTTCGTGAAATTTTCAATGACATATCACGAGCTTTATCAAGAATGGCACTAACTTTTAATTCTCGAATACGCTCGTGTGAAATACTAGCTTCAGTATCTTTCGCCTCAATAAAACACTTGTATGCAATATCTTCAATTTTTTTTGTTGATTTTGCCAAACAATCTTGAATACCAATCGTAAACGATCGATGAACTAAATATTGATTGGCAATAAATTGCACATTATTTAAAAAATCTATGGCTTTTTCCATACCATATTCTTTATGTAACACGTGAATAATAGTATTGTGACCTTGGCCTAATTGAGACTTTGACATTGCTCCTTCCAACATCACACCTTTTATAATTTTAACGATTGGTTGATCTTTACGAGCATCATTTTTCTTGGTGTAATTAAAATTTTTTGGTAACATTAATGAAAAAAGATTTTTCCCACAATACATAGGAATGTTATATCCTTCTTTTTTACTAACTTTTTGAATCCATTCTAAACGTTCTATAATATATTGACTGGTCCATCCATCACCTTTCATACAAATGTCAAAGAAACGACCCCGATCCATTTCGCGATCATCTTTGGTCAATAAATAAGATCCCAAAAGAGCATCTTGTGTAATACAGATAATGTTTTTAGTCGATTGACTCGACATGATATTATGCATTGTCGTTGATAATGTTGCTAACTCTGCCCGAGCATCAGGATCTTGGGCCAAAAAAATGTTCATTTCATCCCCATCATACAGGGGGTACCTACTCATCTAAGTATTTGTTCTTAGAATCATCGTTATTTTCCTTGCTTAAGGGAAATCATCCTTTCGGATGGGATTAGACTTTATCTTAAGCAAACAATGGTATTCAACCATTTGTTCACCAACACCCGTTAAGTCGTTGAGGGAGATTCCTAACTCATTTAGCTTTAGAATCTTTACCCGCGGATCACCCAATCATGAACGTTATTACTGCTGGCTTCGGTCATTACCCGAGTTCCGATCACATGCTTTCGCATATGTCGTAGTAGTTCATGCTATAAGGGACTTCCCGCTATTAAGATGTTTTGCATATAATTGTATAAATTCTTCTGGTACATTAATATTTTTATATTTATGAAAATTCTGCAGATTTTTAATATGGATTGATAGTTGTTCTTGATCAATTTTTTTATTTTTAGACAAGTTTTTTATTTTTAATAATGGCATTAAATTTTTCCAATTGAAACAAATAAGCTGCTGTTTTTCATCTGATAAATCAAATTTTTTTATAGGAATAACATGATCAATATGCCATATATCACCATGATTTTCATATGACATTACATCACTAAAACAAAATTCAAGCCATTCTTTCAAATATTCTGCTGAACAGCCAATATATGAATCAGTTGATTGTTTTTTGTGTATAACTAATGAAATTCTTCTTTTAGTTAAAGTATGTAATTTAAACAGTGAATCATTATGATATCTTTCCTTATATTTTTCATTGATTTTAACACGATTAGCTATATGATAATTAGATTTTAATTCAACAAATTTTTCTCTATTTGCTTCATTCCATATTTTACTTTTTTCTTGTCCAATTGCACTCTTACGATATTGTCTACCATTTTCTTTTTCACATTCTTTACATTTTAAACGACCTTTACGAAAGTCATTTAATGTTTTTGTGTTGGTGCAATATTTACATATTTTTGTATTTTCATCCATTTTATTTATCTGCATAATTATTTTAAAGAATTTATTCAATTTTATACTAGAGAGTAATACGCTTTTCACGCTCCCTATTGCAGACCATGATGTTAATCTGCATTGAATGATTTGGTTGATGCCAAGTTGAATCGAAAGGTCTTGTTTCCACGAATAATAATTCGTTTTGCCAACATACTACCTCGATGAAGTGTAGGCTGACGATTAAACAATAAAATATCACCATCTTTTAGTTGGCGTTCAACAGTATCACCAATTTCGATTTTGTAACTTTTTTTATATGCCAACTTTATCGATGTAATCTGTTCTCCATTTCGATCAATTACATCTCCTTCTATTAATTCAATTGGTTTTTTATTATTTAATCCAAAAGGATTAATCGATTTTCCATTTCGAATGATTTTATCACCCCATAATAATTGTGTACCTTTTTTAAATGTGGCATATCCTAAATTAATTTTTGTTTTACCATTATCTTTACAAACAAAATTTGCTTTACCATCATCTACCAATTTTTGTAAATAATCTTTATTATAAATACAAACCATTTCCGGTATCGTTAAATTTTTGGCAATTTTTTCCGGAACAACCAACTCATCTGTACGAACCGTTGGATCGGCGCTAATTACGGAACGACCAGATTGATCACGGCGTTTTCCCATTAAATTCGACCGAATTAATCCATCTTTTCCACTCAATCGTTCTTTTATACCTTTCAATGGACGTCCATTTGTATGACGCGCTTTACCTTGTCCATTGTTCATCATTGTTTTAATCCTAAAAATAATAGTTTGATGTGTTTTATCACGTTTTGATTCGGTAATGTTTTCATCTATCAAATTCTTGTTTGCTTTAATAATTTCTACATATTGTGTCGTAATATCATCATCACATGTTACATTATCAGCCATTACATATGGACGCGCTCGGGGTGGAATCACAGGTAATACGGAAATTACTAAATTTTTTGGATGCATAAACTCTGAATTAAAACCAAGAATTTTTACATCTTCATCCAACATGTGGTCAAAAATATGTTTAATTTCAATCTCTTTCAATACAATTTTTTTATCTTTAAATTTCATCGAAATATCATTTGTTTTCTGCTGAAATGCAATCTTTGGTTTAGGACTTTTACAGTAATAACACGAATCAATTTTTTCCATTTTTTCCACGATTTTTTCAAATCTGGTATCGGTTTGATATTTTAAAATTCCGTCTAATTTTAAATGTTCTTCTGACAACACAATACGGTGGCATTTTACACAAAGACATTTTAAAAAGTTTGTAATTTGTCTCAAAAACATTGGGTGCAATATATGGCAATTTAATTCGATATATCCTGAGTGTCCAGGACACTCTTTCGGGAGTAAACCGCATGTCAAACATTTACTATCCATGCTTCCCATACGGGGATCATAAACACTATTAGCTCCTGTGAATTTAGAATTATCGACTTTACATACAGCTCGTTCAATAATTTCTTCTGGTGATAATATACCAAATTGGATAGATGATATATCTTTATACGGAAAAACTTTTGTTGTAATCATTTTTTGGTTGTTTTATGTGTATTTTATGCTTATTGTTTACTTTATTTGTTATTTATTCTTTTAAAATCAAATTTATAAATTTTTAATACTTAAAAATTATACTATTACAACCCACTAGATTCTATCAAGGGGGGTTAAGAAATTCTTAACCCCCCCTACTTAATTTTTTTTAAGTATTAAAAAAAATTAATTCCTATTTAAAAACAAAAATATATATAAAATGACTCAGATTGATATTGAAATATATAATTTTGAACATAATAAAGTTCGAGTTATTGGAACTAATGATAAACCATTGTTTGCCGTTAAAGATATATGTAATATCCTTGAATTATCAAATGTTACTGTAACTTTACATAATATACCGGACAAATGGAAAAGTATTAAAAAAATATTAACTATATCAGGAGAACAAGAAATGCTTGTTGTAAATGAAGCAGGACTTTACAAGTTAATTATGCGATCTAATAAATCTATTGCCGAAAAATTTCAAGAATGGATATGTGAAGACGTGTTACCTTCTATTCGTAAAAAAGGTGAATATATTTTAGAAGAATATAAACAAAAATTAAAGGAACAATTGGACGAAAAAGAACAAAAAATTACTCAATTAGAAAGTGAGAATAAAGAAATTAGTAGACAAATTTTACGAAAAAATAAAAGAAAACATAAAATTGGTGATTGTGTTTATATTGTTACAAACAAAAATATACCCAATCAATTTAAATTAGGTGAAACCGATAACATTAATAACCGAATGATGAGTTTTAATAATGCCAACCCAGATGAATTTGTTTTACACAGAAATTGGTACACACGTTTTCATAAAAAAATTGAAAAACTGTCTCACGATACATTTCAAAAATTTAGAATAAGTCTAAGTAATGAATGGTTTGAAATATCGATTTTAGATAAAGTAACAGAATTTATTACAAAACAAGTTGAATTTTTAGAACAATTTGATACAAGAGATAAAGACACAGTTGACGAAAAAGTTGAGGAAAAGATTGATGAAGAAATAATTGAAGAAAAACCTAGTGAAACTCCCATTCAAACCACTATAGAACAACCTATCCCTACTAAAAAAGAATGTACAAAATGTAAATTAACTTTACCTTTGACTAGATTTTATTTACGTAATGAAAATGAAAAAGAAAAAGAAGATAAATATCGTTCACAATGTAAAAAATGTATACATAATCACATCAAAGAAATACGTGAAAAAGTCAAACATGATGCTAATTATAACAAAAAAACATGTATCGATTGTAATAATGCATTAGATATTGACTTGTTTTATAAAAAAAGTGATCAAACGTTATTTGAAAATTGTATTACATGTTTTAAGAAAAAAAGAGAATTATCTGAAAACATTAAACAATGTAGTGAATGTAATGAATTTAAAGAATCTATGCATTTTCATAATCACTCCAATGGTATTCTTCGTTCTCAATGTAAAACTTGTAGAAATAAAAGTATTGTAGAAGAACGTAAAAAAGCTCCTACCAAAGTCATTGAATGCGAATTTTGTCAATCACAAATTGTAGAAACTCACATAAAAGTGCACCAACAAACAAAAAAATGTTTATATAAACAAGGAAAAATAGACGAGTCAGAATCAATTAGAAAAGCACCAGTTAGTTATAGATCAAAAAGAGTTTTACAATTAGATAAAACAACACACCAAGAAATTGCTCAGTATCCATCTGTTGCGGAAGCTTCTAAACGTACAAGTATTCGATATTCCAATATTAATTCATGTTGTATGGAAAAATGTAAAACGGCAGGAGGATTTGTATGGAAATATGCAACAATATGAAGCTAGTAATTGGGTTATATTTTAAACGGATTTAAGACTGGAAATATTCGTGTCTTGTTTATCAAAGCTCGGTTGTCTAATATATTTATAATAATTTTTTGTTATAAATAAGAGTAATTTTAAGACTATTAAAAACACGCAACTTTTGTGATTAATACTTTTTGTGATCATAAGTAGTCATATTATATATTTGACCACTTTTTCCTATGTAATATGTTTTAGAACATATACCTGTATCATTATCATATCCTGCTACAAAATTAGAAACTAATCCACCATTATTTTCACAAAATTTTTCCATAGAATTTGTATTTAAAGTATCCCCTGATTCACAAATAGGATTATTTTCATCTCCTCCAGGTAAGTATAATGTTTTCGTATTAGGCGGTACAAGTGCCCCAAGAACTAATTTCGAATAAGCAGTACCAGATAGACATGGTACAACGCTAAGCATTTCACCTACAGGAAATGTTCTCGGTTCAGAATAATTATATGTTGTAAGTTTTTTACATTCAGGACAGTTAGATTCAGGGCATTTAGATTCAGGACACTCAGGACACTTAGATTCAGGAATTGGTTTAGTATATTTCAAATATAAGCATATAGATAAAGCAATTATTATAAATGATAATATAATTGATGTGGACATTTTATATATAATTAAATTAAATTAAATTAAATTAAATTTTTAATACTTGAATTAATTTTATCTAGTAACGTTGTATAGATAAATAACGGTACAGATTGTGCTTTACAATTTAAATCTAACCATTCTAACAGTATACTATTACTACTATTAGTTGTATTCTTCATGTTTGAATCGTATACACAGAATTTTTGATCATCTGCTTTTTGTTGATAAAAACAGAGTTGTAAATAAGTTTTTTCATACTCAAAAAATGCAAATAATAGATGTGTATCTGTCTCTGTTATGTAATGATACCTAAACATATTTTTTATATTACTTTTTCTATAAATTATAATTATACAAATATATTATTATACAAATTATAAAACAAATTGTAAATGAATAATTTAGAATTAGACGTAGACTTAAAAATAGTTTTACCATTTGATAATAAAATAATAAATAATGAAAAAAAGTATCAATTACATAGCATCATAAATAATAGTAATCAATTAGAATTTTATTTATTAAGTTTAAAACAACCGTTTTCTACGCAAGTAGTTGTTTCTTCAACCAATAAAACTCCGTTGTTTTTGGTTGAAGAAACGTGTAAATTTATTAATGATATATCCATTTATATAAAAAATATAGAAAAAAATAATATGACCCAATTATACACTCATACAAACTACATTGTTAAAGAAAATAAAAATATTGACATACATATTGAATTAGACAATTGTAAACAAATATTAATCATGAATGGTATTCCAATTGATAGTACCTATTTTCATGACAAGACACTTAAAAAAGGTAGCGAAAGACTTGTCAGAACAAGTACAACTAGAAAAAAGACTTGTTGGTGTTTTTAACAACAAGGTTAATGGTTTTTAACAAGCAAGCGCCATTCGGTAGAATCATTTAAAGACATAAATATATAAAAAACAATGAAAGGGCCGATTTATATCGATGGTAATAAAGATCACGAACTTGTAATTCCTCCACTTGGATTTCAAAACACAGGAGCAATATGTTATTTTAACGCACTTGTTCAATGTTTATTGTCATCACGAACATTTGTTCATTATATTTGTAAAGAAAAACAAGACTCTGTTTTTTATTTGTTTTTCAAGTTTATCGCTGTTGAAAAGAAATGGGATCCTTTTTTCACCAGTAAACTTCTTCACGTGATGAACGCGTATGCTCCTAATCAAAGTAGTAGTGAATACTTTTTAAAATTGTGTGACTATGCAAAATTAGATGATTTATTCACTACAAAAACCGAAACGATTACCACTTGTCTAGAATGTAAAAATGAAAGTAAACTAATTGATTCTTCTGTCTATTTTGTTATAAATGAAAACATTAACGAATTTTGTGAGTCAAACCGACAAATAGATGATTATCAATGTGATACTTGTAAAAAGAAAGTCAGTGCAACTATTCACTCAAAATTATCTGAAATTAGCCCTATTATGGTATTTAGTTTCAATAAATACTTTGAAAAGAAACATATTGAATACCCAAAAGGATTTACCATCAATAATGACAAAGAATATCATTTGGTTTCTACTGTAGAACATCATGGAATTTTACAAGCAGGTCACTATTTTTCTCGAAGTATGCGTAACGGACAGTTAGTTAACATTGATGATAATTCTGTTACTAAACTTGATGATCTTCCTTCTACCGAAAATACGTATATGGCATTTTATCAACTCACTACCCCA
>Ga0114964_10000516_pt1 | contig 29854 bp, 22 predicted proteins | sample C_131016_MF_Meta_FD_92638 | JGI IMG/M metagenome (GOLD analysis project Ga0114964, IMG submission 92638) | Freshwater microbial communities from Lake Croche, Canada to study carbon cycling - C_131016_MF_MetaG | ecosystem: Environmental > Aquatic > Freshwater > Lake | place: Lake Croche, Canada...
ACCTTGAGACTTTGCTTAAGACTTCCCGTGCCGCTGTTTCCAAAAGATTCCGCAACAAGGCCAACCTGTTCAAGCAGGAGTCTGTGCGCATCGATCCAAGCCAGATCGGCAGGGGACATTTCCAAGACCTCGGGAATGAGCAGGCGCTGACTCTCCAGAGGACCACTTGCAAGTTGCGACAGGAAACGCTCGTAGAGGATGCGCTCATGCGCTGCACGGATCTCCAGGAGCATCAAACCCTCCTGCTCCTCGAAGAGCAAATAGCGGTTGGCAAGCTGCCCGAGGAAGCGGGGAGTCGAAAGACCTGAGGGGTGAGACCTGAAACCTGAAGGATCCAAAACGGGAGACTCGGCGACGCGGGCTGAATCCAGTTCCTGCACCGAAAACTCCGGCTGGGATATCTGCATGGAGGGGTTCCATACCGGCTTGATGATCGGCGGGAAAAGGGGATCGTTCCCGGGTCCCGGTGAGAAGTCGCCACGCGGTTCGGCAGGCGGCGAAAGAGCTCCCCAGGCGGAGCGTGCGGCCAGCAGGGCGACGGAGCGGATCACCCTTGGATCGCGGAATCTGACCTCCCTCTTCGCTGGGTGCACATTGCAGTCCACGGCCGCCGGATCCATCTCGAAGAAGAGCACCGCAGGAGGATGGAGACCCTTGGCCAGCACACCGTCACAAGCCTCACGCAGCGGCAGCGAGAGGATCGGACTGCGGATCATGCGTCCGTTGACAAAAGTCATCTGAAGGGTGCGATCGCTCCGCCCCTCCCCCGGTCTGGCTAGCCATCCATGGACACGCACTCCCTGATTCTCAAGCGGAGCAAGGGGGGTCAGCTTCTTGATAAATGCCTCCCCATGCAGGTCACGCAGCCTGACTGCAAGATCATCGGTCGCCGCCAGACGGAAGACCTCCCGATCGTCCCGGATGCAGGTGAAAGAGATTTCGGAGTGAGCGACAGCGAGGATCTCGATTTGCTGAAGAACGTTGGCAGCTTCCGTCTGCTCTCCGCGGAGGAACTTCCTGCGGGCGGGCACATTGAAGAAGAGATCGCCGACCTCGATGCGAGTTCCGGGCGCCTCACCTGAGTCCTGCACCTCATGGATCTTCCCCCCCGTGACCTCGATGAGTGTGCCGACCTCATCCTCTCGGCGGCGGGTGGAGAGCTTGAATCTGGAGACGCTCGCAATGCTCGGCAGGGCCTCACCCCGGAAGCCCATCGTAGTGATTGCAGCCAGGTCGGCGCTTTCCCTGATCTTGCTGGTGGCATGGCGCTCAAGGCAGAGCAACGCATCGGAACGATCCATCCCGCATCCGTCATCGGTGACACGGACCAATCGCGCCCCACCCCGCTGAAACTCCACGGTGATACGGCGAGCCCCAGCGTCGATAGAGTTCTCCACGAGTTCCTTGACCACGGAGGCCGGGCGCTCCACCACCTCTCCCGCAGCCACCTGGCTTGCAAGGATATCGGGAAGTAGGCGGATGGAACCCATGAAGGGAAAGGATGAATGATGAATTATGAATTATGAAGAAGTAATCGCTCCCTGATGCCCCCGTTGACTTAAGAGGGAGCCTCTTTAGAGTAGTTGCATGATTGAGATCACAGAAGCGGCGGCCAAGCACCTGTTGGAACTTGCCTCGGAGAAGGGCTCTCCGGGCCTGCGGCTTGCTGTGGAAAAAGGGGGGTGTGCCGGCCTGCAGTACGCCATGAGCCTCGGCGGCCCTCAAGCCGGCGACGAGATCACGGAGAGGGACGGAGCCGTCGTGGCCGTTGATCCCGAGAGTCACTCCCATCTGGACGGGTGCACCATCGATTATTCCGACGGGCTGACCGGCGCGGGGTTCCGGATCATCAACCCCCAGGCCTCGCGCAGCTGCGGCTGCGGCACCTCGTTCGAACCCGCCGGCAAGAGCGGGGCGGAAGCCTGAGAATCACCCCGTTTTCGATTGCCACCTGCAAAGAGTAAGGATTTTCTCTAACGACACATGGCAGGAAAACGTTACTACGGCTACCAGGGCTACTCCGGACATCGCAGGAGCTCGGAGCCGACGGACGGCCTCTTTGGCTGGACCATCTTCATCTTTATTCTGATCGGCTTCGTCTTCCTCTGCTGGATGGGAAGCTACTACATCTTTGCCCACCCGGAGAAAGCGGGGAACTACCGGCTCCTTGTGCGGATGCACAAAATCGAACCGTCGACGCGCTTCGAGGTCACGGCGGCACCGCGCGGAGAGTTCCTCAAGCCGGGCCAGCTTCTGGAGCGCTTCGGCTCCATGACAACTTCCGAGATCCGAAGGACCAACGAGAATCTGCTCCGCAACTTCGTCCGCAACTTCCACCAGAACCGGGACCTCGTTCCCTACGCCGTAGGGACCTACCGGGTCATCGGAACCGCTCCTCTTTCCGAGAAGACCTTCTGCCCCTCGGGCATCACGGCTCTCCTGCAGGCGGTCGAGCAGCCCGAGGTCCTGCTCGAGCAACTCTTCACCGCTGATGCGAAGAACATCCCCTCTCTCCAAAAGGCGCTCATCGCAGGGCAGGAGATCAAGCTTGAGAAACCTCTAGATCTCTCTGCTGTCGTGCACATCGAGAGACTTCCTGACAACCGGATCCTCCTTACCACGATGCCTCTGCTCTACGGTAGCTACGGGGCGGGCAAGGGAGGTCAGCCCAGCTTCTCTCTCGAGCCCCCAGAACAGCTCAATCTGGATGCCCCACCATCCGTTCTCTCCGCAGCCCAGATCGAAGAAATCTCGGGTGGAAAAGTTGCCAAGCCCAAGGATCTCAATAGCCTTAGACTCCGCCGGATCACCGAGGAAATGCCGCCACAGGAGCCAACGGTTGCCAAGGCGCTGCCAGTAAATCCAACTGGCCCTGTTGCAGGAAAACCCGCCACATCTGTCATTGAGCCGAATGTGGCTCGGGCAATTCCCGTCAATGCTCCCGCCGTCATGGCGGCGATCCCGGTAGGCACTCCCATAGCTGGGGCTGGGGAAATCCCAAGAGCCATTCCTGTGGGCACACCCTTGGCTGCCACACCGATGACTGCAACTCCTGTAGCTGCTCCTGCCGCCACGCCACTGGCCACTCCCCGTGCAACAACTTTTGCCACACCTCCCCCCTCTCCTGTTGCGGTAACTCAGTCGCCTGCTCAAGCAACCCCAGTTCCAGCAGTCATGCCAGCGCCGGCAACCTTTGCGACACCACCTCAGGTTACCAATCAGGCCGCCGCCCCCTCGGAAGTCTGGCCTATCTACTCGGCGGGACAAATGCCTCGAGGTCGTCTCGTTGAGAGCTCAGATGGTCAGGATCTTGCAACCCGCGGCATCGGAGGAGAGCGTAATTATCTCAAGGGCCGCTTCACTGTTACCGCCTCCGGAAACGGACGTGCTGTCCTCCGTCCACAGGGGGCTGTTCCAGGACTTCCCTTGGGTGGGAGCGGGAAGGTCCGTGTGATCGTGGAGTTTCCTGTAGGAGCAATTCCACCCAGCGAGGGGAACCTCATCTCCAGGGATAACCTTCGTCCCTTCCAAATTACCTCCGTGAAGAAAGGCTCAGACGGCCAAATCAACATCTACGCCCGCGAGATCACGAAAGGGCAATAACCGAGCGGTCGAAGACCGCGAAGGATGAAAGCTGAGAGCTGAAACCTGAGTAGGAGAAAAAACCAGAAGTTGTTGCCTGAAAGCTTAGAGGCCGTCTGATTTATTTCGCATCATCATCCCTCCACTAATCCGAGAAACAGATTCTCAGCCGACTCCTTTCCATGAACTCAGCATTTCAGGTTAGCTTGCCTGGCCGTTGCTTCGCATCCGTTGCAGCAGGTTTCACATCTCAGGTTTCAGAACCGCCTCTGCTTTCAATTCTCCTAAAGGAGATTCAGCAGAGCGGAGCCCTCCCCTTCAGACGTTTCATGGAGCTTGCGCTCTATCATCCGGAGCATGGCTACTATGCCTCTGGACGTGCACGGATCGGGAAGGCGGGAGACTTCTTCACCAGCGTCAGCGTGGGCAGGATCTATGGTCGCCTCCTTGCCTCGATCTGCAGGGAGTGCTGGGAGCGCTTGGAGCGACCGGCCGATTTCACCATCGTCGAGCAGGGCGCAAATGACGGGAGTATGGCGGCCGATCTCTTGGACGCACTGAGAGAGCAGGATGACTCGTTCTCCCTCACGGCCACTTACCTGATCGTCGAGCCCTTTGAGATCAACCGTCAGCGCCAGCAAGAGAGACTGCGTGAGTTCCCTGAAGTCCGATGGGTTGATTCTCTTGAGGATCTTCCGGAATTCACCGGCATCCATCTCTCCAACGAACTTCTGGATGCCTTCCCAGTCAATTCGCTCCGCTGGAATGGCCGGAGCTGGCAAGAGGAGTTTGTGGAGTGCGTGGAAAACACCGCAGGGACTCTCGCTTGGTGCAGTCGCCCCATCACAGGTCCAGCCCTAGCAGAAGCCGCGAAGCTCCTTCCCGTGGATCTTCCTGAAGGATTCCGTCTGGAGGTGAATCTGGACATGAAGCCTTGGCTGGAGACCCTCCACACGAAACTGCAACGCGGCCTCATCCTCACCGTGGATTACGGACAGGCGGGTGACGACCGGTACGCCCCCCATCGTGCGGATGGAACTCTCCTCGCGTACCAGAATCACGAGCGATTCAACGACCCCCTCCCCGAGCCCGGCCGGCGCGATATCACCGCACAAGTCGATTTCACCTGCTTGAGCAGGATGGCGAAAGAAGTCGGCTTCGAGATCCACGGCTACAGCGACCAGCATCACTTTTTGGTCGGCGCGGCGGAGCCGTGGCTACGCTCTCTCGGTGATTTCACAGCAAAAAGCGATGCCGCAAAAGATGACTTAAGGGCCCTGCAATCACTCCTTAATCCTGGGTCGATGGGCATGCAGTTCAAGGCTATTGCCCTCGGAAAGAAGTTCCCTTCAGAGCCTCCCCTCGGGTGCTTAAAGCACCAACGGCCCGGCGTCGGTGCGCTGAGCACCGAGGGAGCAGTTTAGACTGTTAGGCTGTAGGCTATTAGGTCTGAAAGATAACTAATCTGGAACTCAGGAAAGACAGGCAGGGATGGAAGAGTTTGTGGGACTGGAATCCCTCCACTTTAGTCATTGAGGCTTGGAAGTTTGGATGCAGGGATAGGCGCGCGAGTGAAGGCGTAGTAAGCCTACGCCGATCGAGCAGCAACACAGCCCTGCGCCAAAATCCCGAGCCTCCTCAAAGATTTAGTTTACGGTCGAGAAGCCCCCCCAGATGGGTTTGGAGCCCCTCGTTCTCGAGGCGCTCGAGGACGGTCCCGAAAAATCCGCGCACGATGAGTTGGGCAGCCTGCTTCGGGGGAATCCCGCGGGCCAGCATGTAGAAGAGTTCATCTTCGTTTAACTCGCCTGAGGTCGCGCCGTGGGTGCAGCGGACATTATCAGCGAGAATCTCGAGACCGGGCATCGAGTTAGCCTCAGCCTCGTCGCTGAGCATGAGGTTACGGACCTTCTGATAGGCATCGGTCTCATGGGCGGCTTCCTCGACCTTGATCAGTCCGGCAAAGATCGTGCGGGAGGAATCGGCGAGTGCGTTGTGGTAGAGGAGATCGCTCGTGGCGCGCGGCGAAAAATGATCCTGGAAGGTGCGCTGGTCGATCTCACGGGTGCCGCTCGCGGGATTGATCGAGAGCATGACGCTGCGCGATCCTTCACCCAGCAGGTGACTGTCGCTCTCGCCGCGAATGTAGGATCCGCCGAAGTTCATCTGCAGTGCCGTGGAGAGACCATCTCTCTGCACCTCGGTGGTGTTGAGGTGGAAGGCCGTGGCCTTGTCGCTCCATTCCTGGACACCGACGTATGAGAGGCGGGAATTTGCACCCAGCGTGAGGTCGTTCACGGCGAGAGCGAGCGAGCGTTCGTCGCGTGAGGAGACGAAGCGGTCGATGACGGTGGCGGAGGCACCTTCGCCCAGCACGATCAGCGTGTGAGGGAAGATCGCGGCGTTCTCTCCCTCCACCCAGTGCCAGATCTCGATAGGCTGCTCGATGACAACCCCCTTCGGCACATGGACAAAGGCACCACTGCGGAGGCGCGCCCGATGGAGTGCCGCAAATTTCTTGGATCCAAGGCGCGCCTCCGTGGACATGAAGTGCTTTTGGAACAGCTCCTCGTGCTCCGTGGCTGCCTGCTCCAGCGGGAGCAGGAGAACTCCTGCTGGGAGGCCAGTAACATCACGGTGGATGACGGCATCGTTGGCAAAGATCAGCTTGGCCGCTAGATCGGCAAACCCCGAGGAACGGGCAATCAAAGCCGCCTCGTCCTGAACGGGCGTTGCGGGCTGGAATCCGGAGAGGTCGAGCGCCTTCAGGTTGGCGAAGCGCCATGGCTCATCGTTGCGCTTGGGCATCGGCAGGGACTCATAGAGATCCCAGGCCTTCTGCTGATCGTGTTGGAACCACTCCGGCCAAGGTGAAGTGTGCCCCTCGTGGGACCCATGGTGATGTAGGGGAAGAGCTGTGATGCCTCGGACAGGGGTGTCCTGGACCCGGATTTCGGAAGTAGCGCTGAGCGTCATGAAAATAGGGTGTAAGATTCTCGATACTTGATTCTTTGGGCGATGCGTCGGGCGATCCTGTGATCAGCCAACCGATCCTTCCATCTCGAGGTCGATCAGTCGCTTCAACTCGACGGAGTATTCCATCGGAAACTGCTGCACCAGGTCGTTCACAAAGCCGTTCACGGCAAGGCTCATCGCGGCAGCCTCACTGAGGCCACGCTGCTGCATGTAGAAGATCTGCTCCGAGCTGATCTGGCTGACGCTCGCCTCGTGCTGCACGGCATTCCCCTGCCCCCGCACGCTGATGGCGGGATAGGTGTCGGTGCGGCTGTTGGTATTAATCAGAAGGGCGTCGCACTCGGTGTTGTTCTTGCACCCCTTCAGGTGCTTCGGCACGTGAACCATGCCGCGATATGTGGAGCGACCTGTGCCGAGGCTGATCGACTTGGAGATGATGTTGCTGGTCGTGTTGTCTGCAGCATGGATCATCTTTGCTCCGGTGTCCTGGTGCTGTCCGTCGCCGGAGAGGGCGATCGAGACGACTTCGCCGCGGGCTCCCTTGCCCTTCATGACGACTCCGGGATACTTCATGGTGAGCCGGGATCCAATGTTGCAGTCGATCCACTTGATCTCGGCATCCTCGTGGGCGAGACCGCGTTTGGTGACGAGGTTGAAGACGTTGGAACTCCAGTTCTGGACGGTGATGTACTGGATCTTGGCGCCCTTCATGGCAACAAGCTCCACCACGGCGCTGTGAAGCGTGGCCGTCTCGAACTTCGGTGCCGTGCAACCCTCCATGTACGTGAGCTCCGCTCCCTCGTCGGCAATGATGAGCGTGCGTTCGAACTGCCCGAAGTTCTGGGCATTGATGCGGAAGTAGGCCTGAAGAGGGTGCTTCACTTTCACGCCAGGCGGGACATAGATGAAGCTGCCACCGCTGAAGACGGCACTGTTGAGAGCGGAGAACTTGTTGTCACCGCTCGGGATGACTTTCCCGAACCACTTCTTGAAGATCTCGGGATGCTCCTTGAGACCCTCGGTGCTGCCGACAAAGATGACTCCCTGCTCGCCGACCGCGGCCTTGATGTTGGAGTAGGCCGCCTCACTGTCGAACTGGGCCTCCACACCGGAGAGGAACTTGCGCTCCTGCTCGGGGATACCGAGACGCTCGAAGGTCTTCTTGATGTCGTCGGGCACATCGTCCCAGGAGCGCTTGGGCACCTGTCCCTGTGAAAGGTAATAGCGAATGTTCTCGAAGACGATGTTCTCCAAATCCTTGGTGGCCCAGTTGGTCGGCATCGGCTTCTCAAGGAACTTGCGGTAACCCTCCTTGCGGAAGGCACGAACCCAATCAGGATCATCCTTCACGTCGCTGATGTAGTCGATGGTCGCCTCGCTCAGACCGACGCCGGCGTCGTAGGCGTACTCCATCTCATAGCGAAAATCACCGACGGAACGGTCGATATCGATGTCGGGCTTGGTCTCGGTGCTCATGGTCTGCGTTGAAGCGTTAAAAAAGTGAAAAGGGCTGAAGAGCTTTAAGGGGATTAGGCAGCTTGGACGTTGCCGTACTCCTTCTCGACCCAGTCGTAGCCCTCGGCCTCAAGCTTGAGGGCGAGGTCCTTGTCACCGCTGTGGATGATGCGGCCTTCGGACATGACGTGGACCTTGTCGGGAACGATGTAGTCGAGGAGCCGCTGGTAGTGGGTGATCACAAGCATGCCGATGTTCGGGCCTCGGAGAGCGTTCACGCCAGCGGAGACAATCTTGAGCGCATCAATGTCGAGACCACTATCGGTCTCGTCTAGCACCGCATACGAGGGCTCAAGCATCGCCATCTGGAGGATCTCGCAACGCTTCTTCTCACCACCGGAGAAGCCCTCGTTCACGGAGCGTGAGGTGAAGTTACGGGGCACGCTGAGGGCATCCATCTTGGCGTACAACTTGGCGTAGTAGTCGGTGGCCTCGAGTTCCTCACCCTCGGGCAGTCGGGCCTGAAGGGCGGCACGGATGAAGTTGGCGATGGTAACGCCGGGGATTTCCATCGGGTACTGGAAGGCCAGGAAGAGGCCGAGGCGGGCGCGTACATCAGGCTCCAGGCCGAGGATGCTCTCGCCGTCCAGCAGGACGTCGCCGGAAGTGACTGTGTAGTCGGGGTGTCCCGCCATGATCTTGGCGAGAGTGCTCTTGCCGGCACCGTTCTTGCCCATGATGGCGTGGACCTCACCCTTGGGGATCTCAAGGCTGAGTCCCTTGAGGATTGGGTTGTCACCGATGGAGGCATGCAGGTCGCGGATGGAGAGAGAGTGAGCGGACATAGTGGTTGGGTCGTGGGGTCGTTACTTGGTTAAGGATTTAACTGAGGAATTGTTTAAAGATCTGGTCTTTGAATGTTGGGAGAGTTTTGTCTGTGTCGTGGAGGAATGCGTTCCGCATTCGGAGCAGAGTCCGCGCAGCGAGACATCGTGCTGGGTTACTAGAAATCCGGAGGGAAGTTTCCAGCCTTGGTGTTCCTGCGACTCAGAGAACTCGATGTCGGTGATGTGGCCGCAATCCGTGCAGTGGAAGTGACCATGCTCACGGAGGTTTGCGCAGAATCGTGTAGGCTCCCGATCGACGTGGACGGCTTTCACCAGACCGTTGCCCACCATCGTCTCGAGGCAGTTGTAGACCGTGGCCAGGGAGATCGAGGGCATCTGCTGCTGGGCACGGATAAAGACCTCAGTAGCCGTGGGATGATCCCGCTTGGACATCAGCACCTCGTAGACCTGACGACGCTGAGGCGTGAGACGGAGTCCCCCCTGAACCATTGCCGAGGCATAGGCTCCGGTTGTGCTATCGCAGGCAGGAATGGCGGAGTTTTTCTTCATCAGGCGGAGGGAAAACGTACCACCCGAGAATCCTCAATCAAGAATTATTCTAAATAAGGAATCCCACTGAGCTCAAAAGAGCACTCCCCGAACGCCGCTTTCTCTCAATGCGTCCTCATGATACCAACAGTATTGTCATGAGATTTTCAGAACTTGGAACACGGTTAGCGGGGCAGTCCGGCATCAATGCACTCATGGCAGACCTGGGTCAGGCTTTGGCCGCATCCGCCGAACACGCCCCGCTGATGCTGGGGGGAGGCAATCCCGCCCATATCCCCGCAATGGAAAGGGTGTGGGAGGAACGGATGAAAGAGATCATCTCTGATCCAGCGGTACTGCGGCGCACTCTAGCCATCTACGATCCTCCCCGTGGTAATCCGGGATGCATCGAGGCACTTGCCGAGTTGTTACGCAGGGAGTTCGGGTGGCCCGTCGGCCCTGAGAATATTGCGGTGACCCCGGGCGGTCAGACCGCCTTCTTCCTGCTCTTCAATCTCTTTGCCGGACCGATGCCAGAAGGGATCGCCACGGGAGATAAAGGGCGGATCCTCTTTCCACTCATGCCTGAATACATCGGCTATGCGGATCAGGCACTCACGCCCGATTCCTTCACCGCCCTCAAGCCCACTATTGAGATCACAGGCGCCCACCGGTTCAAATACGGAATCGATTTCGACAACCTCCGCGTGAATACCGATATCAGGGCACTCTGCGTTTCACGCCCCACCAATCCCAGCGGTAACGTCATTACCGACGCCGAGATGAATCATCTCGCCGAGTTCGCCGCCCAGCACGATCTCCCACTGATCGTCGATAATGCCTACGGTTTACCTTTTCCGGGCATCCTCTTTGATGAGGTTTCCCCACTCTGGACGAAGCAAACCATCCACGTGATGAGCCTCTCCAAGTTCGGTCTCCCTGGCACACGCACCGCCTTCGTCGTGGGTCCTCCCGAAGTGGCCGCCGCTATTGCCTCGATGACGGCCATCACCGGTCTTGCCAACGGGAACTTCGGACAGGCTATCGCCGGACCTCTGATTCAAAGCGGCGCAATCACGCGCCTCAGCAAGGAAGTCATCAGGCCCTACTACCTGGCCAAGAGGGAAAAGGCCCTCGCTGCGATGGATGAGTTTTTCCCGGAGGAGGCTCCCTACTACGTGCACGAAAGCGGCGGAGCCATGTTCCTTTGGCTCTGGATCAAGGGTTCCAAGCGATCCTCCAAAGTGATTTACGAAGCCCTTAAGAAACGGGGCGTGCTCGTTGTGCCTGGCGAATACTTCTTCTTCGGCTTAGAAGACCAGGACTGGCCACACCGTCATGAGTGCCTCCGGATCTCCTTCGCCATGGATGACGAGGATGTCCGAGAAGGCATCCGAATCATCGCAGATGAGTTATTCGGAGGATGAGGGAGATGTTTTCCCGCTGAGGCGCGGAGTTCGCGAGCATGAATGGAGAGTTAGGCGGCTATCTTGCAGCAAAGGCTTGGATGTTTGGATGCAGGGCAAGGAGCACAAGCGAAGCTGTAGTGAACTACTGCGAGCACCGACCAACGACGCTATCCGCCGATATCGCGCTCCTCACCCAGTCACAGGGCTGTTTTTGGACCCTTAGTCCAAAAACAACCTGACTGGGTTTTCGAGAGCTTCTTTGATCTTGATCAGGAACGTCACCGCCTCCCTCCCATCCACGACGCGGTGGTCGTAGGAGAGGGCCAGGTACATCATCGGACGGATCACCACCTTGCCGTCGATGGCGACGGGGCGCTCCTGGATCTTGTGCATGCCGAGGATGCCGCTCTGGGGAGGGTTCAGGATCGGGGTACTGAGGAGCGAACCGTAGACGCCGCCGTTGGAGATGGTGAAGCAACCTCCCTGGAGGTCGGAGAGGCCGATCTTCCCCTCGCGTGCCTTGACGGCGAATCCGAGGAGTTCTTTCTCGAGGCCCGCGAGGGTGAGCTTCTCGCAGTCGCGCAGGACGGGAACCATGAGTCCCTTCTCGGTGCCGACAGCGACGCCGATGTCGTAGAAGTGGTTCTCGATGAGTTCGTCCCCCTCAAGCTGGGCATTGATCTGAGGGACGGCCTGAAGTGCCTCGACGACGGCCTTGATGAAGAAGGACATGAAGCCGAGCTTCACGCCATACTTGGCTTGGAAGCCCTCTTGGACTTCCTTGCGGAGGCCCATGACGGCGCTCATGTCGACCTCATTGAAGGTGGTCAGGATCGCAGCGTTCTGCTGGGCGGAGACGAGTTGGAGAGCGATCTTGCGGCGGAGGGGAGAGAGCTTGCGGCGGGTGACGCGCCCTTCGGGCTGCGCCTTAGGCGCGGCAGGGGCTGGAGTCTGGGGAATCGGTGATGGAGTGCCTGCAGGTGCAGGAGCAGCCTTGGGCGCTGGAGTTTCGGCCTTCGCTTCAGTTTTTTTCTCCGTCACTTCAGCCTTTTTAGGAGCTGCAGCTCCAGGCTCGATCTCGGCGACGGTGGAGCCGATCGGAACCTCGGCCCCCTCAGCCACCTTGATTTTCAGGACTCCGGCCTCAAGGGCGGTCACTTCGGAGGAGACCTTGTCGGTGTCGAGAGTGAAGAGGAGGTCGCCCACGGCAACATGGTCGCCATCTTTCTTATGCCATGCGGAGATGACTCCGGAGGTGATGGATTCGCCGACGGCGGGTACGAGAACTGCAACGCTCATGATAGGGATCGGTTGGGAAGGATGGACGTGATGGGATGAGGATTAGGAAAACTGGCTCGCTTAGTTGGAGGCACCGAAGGCCTGTGCAATCAGCGCGGTCTGCTCGGCCTTGTGCGCTGCGGTCGTGCCGACAGCCGTGCTGGCTCCGGGTTCGCGACCGGCGTAGCTGATGGCGCGGCCGAAAAACTTCATGAGCTTGGGCAGGAGATGGTGCCAGCTTCCCATGTTCTCAGGCTCTTCCTGGCACCAGATGACTTCCTTGGCGTTGGCGTAGGGAGCGGTGATCTGGCGGAGCTTCTCTTCGTTGAGTGGGTAGATCTGCTCAAGGCGGACGATGGCGCTGCGGTCGCTCCATCCGTTTTTCTCCCGGTATGCCTGGAGGTCGTAGTAGACCTTGCCTGTGCAGAGGATGAGGCGCTCGACCTTCGTGGCATCGGCAGGCTTGGGCCCTTCGAGGATCTCCTGGAACTCTCCCTTGGTGAAGTCTTCCGTGGTCGAGACAGCTGCCTCGGAACGCAGGAGGCTTTTGGGTGTCATAATGATGAGCGGCTTGCGGAAGTCGCGGAGCATCTGCCGGCGTAGTGCGTGGAAGTATTGGGCAGGGGTGGTGAGGTTACAGACCTCCATGTTCTGGTCGGCGCAGAGCTGTAAGAAGCGCTCAAGACGTGCGCTGGAGTGTTCGGGGCCCTGTCCCTCGTAACCGTGAGGCAGGAGCATGACAAGGGAGCTGGGGCGGAGCCACTTGGTCTCTCCTGCGGCGATGAACTGGTCGATGATGACCTGAGCGCCGTTAGCGAAGTCTCCGAACTGTGCCTCCCACATGCAGAGCATCTTGGGATAATCCATGGAGTAGCCGTAATCGAATCCAAGCACGGCGGCCTCCGAAAGGGGGCTGTTGTAGACGCAGAAGCGAGCCTGATCGGGAGTCAGGTGCATGAGAGGAATGTAGCGGTCGCGGTTCATCTCGTCGTAGAAGACGGAGTGACGGTGACTGAATGTGCCGCGGCGGCTGTCTTGTCCGGAGAGGCGGATCGGGATCCCCTCGATCATGAGCGATCCGAAGGCGAGCGCCTCGCCGTAGGCCCAGTCGTAGGGGCCGCCTTTCTCAAAGATCTCGCGCCTGCGCTCGAGGATAGTCTTTCGGATCTTCGGCAGAACATGGAAGTCGGAAGGGATGGTGGTAAGTCCATCCACGATGGTCTGGAGAATCTTTTCGGAGATGGCGGTCTTGACCGGCTTAAACGAGTAGGGAGGCTGGAAGACAGCGGTCGATCCGACGAAGGCCTTCTGGTTGGCCTTCACGTCGGTGACGATACCCTGCTTCATCTCGGCAAGAGCCGCTTCGAGCTGCCCTTGGGATTTCTTCCAACTGCCGTCGAACTGGGCGCGGGTGAGCGTACCGAGATCCTCGGCACGCTTGAGGAAGACTTCGCTCGGGCGCTTATGGGAGCGAATGACCTTGTAGAGATCGGGCTGAGTGAAGAGCGGTTCGTCACCTTCATTATGCCCGTAACGGCGGTAGCAGATGATGTCGACCACGACATCGCGGCCAAACTCTTGGCGGAAAGCGAGCGCGATGCGGGCGGCCTCGGCAACGGCGATCGGATCATCCCCGTTCACGTGGAAGACAGGAGCCTCGACGGTCTTGGCGATCTCAGTGCAATAGAGCGTGGAGCGAGAGTCAGCGGGAAGGGTCGTGAAGCCGATCTGGTTATTCACGATCAGGTGGACGGTACCCCCGACCTTGTAGCCTGGAAGCTGGGAGAGGTTGAAGCACTCGGCCACGATGCCCTGACCTGGGAAGGCTGCGTCACCATGGATGAGGATCGGGATGACCTTCCTGCGCTCGATAATATCCTCCAAGATGCGCTGGCGGGCGCGCACCTTGCCGAGCACGACGGGATCGACAGCCTCAAGGTGGCTGGGGTTCGCCGCAAGGTAGACTTCAACCTCCTCACCGGCTTCGTTACGTCGAGTCGTCTGGTAGCCGAGGTGGTACTTGACGTCGCCGCTGGCCTCGCCGAGGTCAGGATCGTATTTATCGCTGAACTCGTTGAAGAGAATCGCGAAGGGCTTCTTCAGGAAGTTGGTCAGAACGTTCAGGCGGCCGCGGTGGGCCATGCCGAGGACAATCTCCTTCACACCCTGTGCGGGGGAGCGATGCAGAATCTCGGAAAGCGCCACCATCATCGATTCGCCACCCTCGAGGGAGAAGCGCTTGCTGCCGACGTAAGTGGTGTGGAGGAAGTTCTCAAAACTCTCCGCCTTATGAAGAGTGCGCAGGATCCGGTGGTGAGGGGTCGCAGTATCGGCCTGCCATGTGCGGTCCTCGATATGCTCACGGATCCAGTGGCGGATGTGAGGATTCTGAATGTGCATGTACTCGACACCGAGGGTGCCGCAGTAGATGGACTTCAACTCGGCGATGATGTCGCGCAGCTTGAGAGGGGCGCCGTTACGGAAAGAACGGGAACTGACCGTCTCGTCGAGATCAGCCTCGGTGAGACCGAATTCCTTGAGCTCAAGCAGGGGCTGGAAGGGGACCTCCTCGCTGAGAGGATTCAGTGTTGAGGCGGTGTGGCCGAGCGTGCGGTAGGTGTAGATGAGCGCTTCGACACGGCTCTCAAGGGTAGCTGAGGCACCAGAGTGAGAGGCGGTGGCGCCGGGAACCGCTTCGGGCGAAGGCTTTGTCGATGCTTTCTGATAGCGGGCGTAACCCAACTCGAATCCCTCGAAAAAGGAGGCCCAGTCAGCGGAGACGGAGGCCGCATCCTTGCGCCATTTTTCGTAATTGTCATCGATGGCCGCCTCGTTCCAGCGGGCCGTGAAAGATGTGCTCATTGAGTTATGAAAATTCGTTTGCATCCCGCATCGTCGCAAAAACTTTTTCGCTTCGAACAGAGAAGCAATCTTTCTTAACAGATCCTCACAGAGGAGCAAGCCGCCAATCGCCATTCTTGCGCCACGGCACTCCAACAGCTAGATTAGCCTTTCTTTCACCACCCATGATCTCTGTCAAAGGACTCACCAAAAGCTACGGAGGCACCGATGCCGTGCGGGATCTGTCGTTTTCGGTCGATCGGGGTGAAGTCGTCGGCTTCCTAGGGCCCAATGGCGCAGGTAAGAGCACGACCATGAAGATCCTCTGTGGCTACCTCCCGGCCGATGCAGGAGAGGTCAGCATTGCGGGCTTCGATATCTTCAGCCAATCGCTGAAGGCCCGCTCCCGGATCGGCTACCTGCCGGAGAATGTCCCGCTCTACCCTGAAATGCGTGTTGGGGAGTATCTCGCTTACAGGGCGGCTCTTAAGGGGGTACGCTCCCGTCGCATCCCTGAGAAGGTCGAGGATGCCCTCCAACTCTGCAATCTAAGCCATGTCCAGAAGCAGATCATCGGAACCCTCTCCAAGGGGTACCGTCAGCGCGTCGGCCTTGCGGATGCCCTGGTCAATGAACCCGACATCCTGATCCTCGATGAGCCGACGATCGGCCTCGACCCAAGTCAAATCCGGGAGGTGCGATCCTTGATCAAGGGACTGGCCACCCGTCACACAATTCTTCTCTCCAGCCACATCCTGAGCGAGGTGGAGATGACCTGCTCCCGTGTGCTGATCCTGAACAAGGGGCGGATCGTGGCGACCGGCACCCCCGCGGAGCTCCGTGAACGCTCGGGCCTACCCCTCTCCGGCGAGGTGCGTCTGGAGGCTCAGGTTCCCGATGCAGCAGCAGTGCTTCGGGAGCTTCAAGAGCTACCCTTTGTCGCCTCTGCCTCCCTGCTGGGTAGCACGGGGGAGTGGTCCACCTACGCAATCATCCCTTCGGCGGGTGATCCTCGCTCAGCCCTCTTTGAAGAGGCGGTGCGTCGAGGCTGGAAGCTGCGGGAACTCTCGACGAGGGAATCATCGCTTGAGGAGGTCTTCACCTCGTTTGTGAATGGAAAAACAATCACTCCCACTCAGCAGGAGGTGCGACGCTCATGAGGATTCTCTGGACGCTTTTCAAGAGGGAAGTCGCCTCGGCCTTCCAGACACCGATGGCCTGGGTGATCCTGTTCTTCCTCCTCTTGGTTACAGGCTTCAACTTCTACGCAGGCGTCACTGTGCTGAACCACGGACCGACCGAGGTCACCGTGGTCGAGTCGTTCTTCAACACGATCTTCTTCTGGTTCGCCTTTTTGCTGCTCTTTCCATTGCTGACGATGCGCCTCTTCTCCGAGGAGTACCGGAGCGGAACGATCGAGCCTCTCATGACCGCACCGGTACGTGACTCCCAAGTCGTCCTGGCGAAGTTCCTCGGCGTTCTCTTCCTCTACAGCGTGCTTTGGATGCCGACGGGACTCTACTTTGCGATCTTCTGGTGGCAGACCCACCTAGGTGCGGCCGGTGCGCTCGGTGCTTACGTCGGCTCCTACCTGCTCCTCTTCCTCATGGGCATGTTCTACCTCTCCATCGGGTGCCTCTGCTCCTCCATCACGCGTCATCAGATCACGGCCGCCGTGATGACCTTCGCCGTGATCTCCCTCTTCTTCCTGACAGGCCTCCTCTCCTTCCTCGCAGGACATACCGGGTCTTTCATGCAGGGCATCACGATCATGTTCTCGCCGATCGATCAGATGACACAGTTCTCACGCGGGATCTTCGACACGCGCCCCGTCATCTGGTATCTCACGATGACTGCGTTTTCTCTCTTCCTCACGCTTCATTCCTTTCATGCACGCCGCTGGCGCTCGTAACGAAATGCCCAGCTTCAACCAGCCATCTACGTCAGCATGAGCACGCTCTCGTCTATCCCCTCCCCCGAATCGAGCAAGCGCCCTGCTCCGCTTCGTTCTGTGCGTGTGCGTGTCGCTCTGCAGATCGTGGCGGCACTCGTAGTCACGGTGAGTATCCTTGCCTGGTCGTTCAGTCACTACCGCCGCTACGACTTCAGCCGTTCCCACAAGTTCGAACTCTCTCACCAGTCCAAGGATACCCTCTGGAATCTGAAGTCGCCGATGAAAGTCATCGTCTACTTCTCTCCCACCTCGAAGGCGACAGGCGCAGAGCTTCACGGCGACATCATGGGACTGCTGCGCGAGTACCAGTTCTACGCCCATCATTACCGGGATATGACAGTCGAAAGCGTCGATCCACTCAGGGAGCCTGCGCGGGCACGCCAGATTCAGGCTGAGTATAAGTTCTCCGGAGAGGAAAACGTCCTGATCGTCGAGTACGCGGGTCGTAGCACGGTGATTCCCGTGCCGGAGATGGGGGAGTACGACACAACCCCGACTCAGTACGGTGACCGCCCACGACTTGTAGCCTTTCGCGGAGAGCTCGTCCTGACCTCAGCGCTGATCGGTCTCGTGGAGCCGGGCTCCAACAAGAAAGCCTATTTTCTGCAAGGTCACGGCGAGGCTCTCCCCGGTGTGCCGCCGATGCAACTCGTCGGCCAGAATCTGAAGCGCCAGAATATTTCGGTCGCCCCTCTCAATCTTGCGGGAGGGAATGCCGTGATCCCTGACAATGCGGCTCTGGTGGTAATCGCAGGAGCCCACTTTGACCCATCCCCCGAGGAGCTCTCGGCGCTACAATCATACTGGAAAGGGGGTGGCCACCTGATGGTTCTGCTCGATCCGACAGGTGAGACGCCCGGACTGGACGCCCTCCTGAGTAGCGCCGGAATCACGCCGCGCCATGACCGGGTCCTTCGCCTAGTGAGCCTCGGAGGAGCCATGGGCATCCTGCGGGACGTGACGGGAGAGTTCTTCGGCGGATCGGAGATCACGGGGCGCCTCGTTGGGCTCAATATTCTCTTCGCAGGGAACACCTGCTCTCTTGCCCTCAACTACGACCCAAAAGATCCAGAAAAGACACGCCCCCTCATCCGGGCTATCCACGGCTTTCGTGGATGCTCCAATTATGCCAATGCCGACGGGAAGGGGGTAACCTTTGACCCCGTGAAGGACAACTTCTTCCCAGTCATCATCGCTGCCATGATCGACCTCGGAGGGGTGCATGATGATCGCGTCTCCCTCGGGGCCTCGCGAATGGTCGTGGTGGGTAACTGCGAGTTCATCAAGGATAAGTTCCTCGCCGGAACTGGCCTCGACTTCCTCTCCAGCGCAATCAACACGCTCACCGACCGGACCCACCTCACCGGCACAACGCCCAAGATCAAGGAGTTTTTCACCCTCAATCTCGACGAGCAACAGATCCGCTTCCTGGCTCTCTGGACGTTGCTCGCGGTGCCACTGGGTGCTGCGCTCTTGGGAGCCCTCGTTCTCTGGAGGCGGAGACCATGAGTTGGAGGGGCACCCTCCTGCTGTTGATTCTGGCGATGCTGGCGGCCGGCATCCTGCTCTTTTCCGGCAAATCTCACACCCTCACGACGAGGGAGTCCCTGATCGACTTTGATCCGGCCGAAGCCGAGCAGGTTACCATCCGCGAGGGTGGTGGGAGCATGATCCTGAAGAAGCAAAACGGGATCTGGATGATTGCCTCGACGCCTCCGGATCGGGCCAACCCTGACCTCATCCGCGCCCTTCTTCAGTCAGCCTCGGCGATCAAACCGATCGACACCCTGCGCCCCGCGGAACTCAAGGGGAGTGTCAGCCTTGAAACCCTCGATCTGAAAAACCCACGGCGCTCACTCACCATCGAGGGTAACTCAACCCAGACAATCAACTTCGGCGTCGAGGGGGCAAGCCCAGCCCGTCTCTACGCACGCCTTGGATCGTCTGGACCTGTCTACCTGATCCCCTCGGAGATTGCCGGACTTGCTTTTCGACCAGCTCAGGATTTCAGGGATCAGCGCCTCTCGATGCTCTCCTCGAGTCGTCTAGAAGAGATTACTTTTTTAAAGGGAAATAACCTTCAGCAACTTGTCCTTAGGAAAGATCGTAAGGGATGGAATCTCGTCAGCCCACTCACCACTCGGGGAGATCAGCAGGCGATCACCACATGGGCTGATGCGCTGCTTTCCGCAAGGATCGAACGCTGGATGCCAGCCGGTACCGATCCTGCCTCCTGCGGATTGGATACACCATCAGGAATCTTCACCATTCGTGAAGAGGGTGGTTCCCCTCCAGTCACCTTCACCATCGGCTCCGAGGTGCCGGGCGCTCCGCTTAGCCGTTACGCGCGCTGCAGCGACCGGTCGGACATCTGCGTGATTACCGGGATCAGATCATGCCTTGAAATCACGCCCTTAGCTCTCCGATCCAAAAAACTCCCTCGCATCGAATACGATGCTGTCGACAAGATTGAGATGCAATCCGACGGATGCTTCAGCCCTTCACAAGCCCTCGTGCGCAAGAAAGGATCCGAGGATTGGGAGCTGAGCGACGGAGGAAGTGGCGCCGATAAAACCACCCTTACAGCCACACAGGTAAAAGGTTGGTTTGAGAAAATTCAGGAGATCACGGCGCAGGGATTTGAGCCCGCAACTCCTGATCACCTGCAAGCCAGAGGGCTCGCCACCCCCTTAGTCATCCGCCTCATCGCCCAACTCTCCGAAAACACTGCCGAGGAGAAGGCGGGGGACATCGTGCTGGGCGAATATGCTTTTGGAAACGCCAAAGAGGGTATGGTGGCGCTACGTTTAGGTAACTCCCCTGATCTCCTGCTTGTTCCCGAAAGCTTCCTGGAGCTCAGTAAGGGACCGGAGCCCCTCCCTTGATCACCTCGCAATGACGAGGCCAAGGGATCAAGAGCTTCAAATTGCCTTCCCGAGAGATAAACCTTACGTTCCTCGGACATTTGCCCCCTTTCATCCAGTTTTCCTAACAACCTAACAGTCTCAACCGCTACAGCCTTGCTCCCCAAAATGACTTCCACCGAGATCCGCCGTTCCTTCCTCAATTTTTTCCGCAGCAAGGAACACACCATCGTCACCTCTTCGAGCCTACTACCCGACTCCCCGAACCTGCTTTTCACGAATGCGGGGATGAATCAATTCGTTCCGATTTTCCTTGGTGCCTGCCCCTGCCCCTACACGCCTTCCCGGGCTGCCGACACGCAGAAGTGCATCCGTGCCGGCGGGAAGCATAACGACCTTGAGGATGTGGGCCTCGATACATACCACCACACCTTTTTCGAGATGCTCGGGAACTGGTCCTTCGGGGATTATTTCAAGAAGGAAGCCATCTCCTGGGCTTGGGAGCTGCTTGTCGAACGCTGGAAGTTCCCCTCCGAGCGCCTCTACGCAACGGTCTATCAGCCTGCCGAGGGAGATCCGGCAAGCTTCGACGAGGAGGCTCACGCCCTCTGGTCCGAGCTCTTCCGCTCCAAGGGACTCGATCCCGCGATCCATGTAGTCCCCGGCAACCGCAAGGACAACTTTTGGATGATGGGTGAGACCGGACCGTGTGGTCCCTGCTCCGAGTTGCACATCGACCTGACCCCTGCAGGCGACACCAATGGTGCGCTCGTCAACAAAGGCAGCGCCGAGTGCATCGAGATCTGGAACCTTGTTTTCATCCAGTTCAACGCCAATCCCGACGGCAGCTTCGTTCCCCTCCCCGCCTGCCATGTCGACACCGGCATGGGCTTCGAGCGTGTCTGCTCGGTGATGCAGGGGACACGGGGCTTTAAGGAGTTCGGCAATGTGGTGATCTCCAACTACGAGACCGATCTCTTCCGTCCCATCTTCGACTCTATCGGAGCCCTCTGCGGACGAACCTACGGTTCGAGCCTGCCCCAACCGTCAGGTGACGGGGCCGTGATCCCGGTGACGGATCAGGAGAAAGATGACATTGCCTTCCGCGTTATTGCGGATCATCTGCGCACGCTCGGATTCGCGATTGCCGACGGCATCCAACCCGGCAACGCCGAGCGCCACTACGTGCTCCGACGCATCCTGCGCCGCGCGGTCCGCTACGGCCGCACGCTCGGATTCACCGCACCCTTCCTTCATAAGCTCACTCCGGTGCTGGCCAGCGTGATGGGAGATGCTTTCCCTGAGGTCCGTGCGAAGGAGGCACTGATCACCGAGACACTTCGCCGCGAGGAGGAAGCCTTTCACAAGACCCTTGATAAGGGACTGGCTCTCTTCGAAGCCGAGGCCGCCAAGTCGCAAGGCATCTCCGGAGAGGTAGCATTCCGTCTCTACGACGAGCAGGGCTTCCCTCTCGATCTGACCGAACTGCTGGCTCGCGAGAGGGGGCTCACGGTGGATACCGACGGCTTTGAAGTCCTGATGGAGCAGCAGCGTGCACGCGCTCGCGCCGCACAGAAGAAGGAAATCATCAGCGTCTCCTCGCTGGAGACCACGACGCCGACCGACTTCTCCGGATTCGAATCCCGTGAAACCGTAGCCTCGGTGCTGGAGGTTGTCCGCGTGAAGGAGCGCACCGCCGTCATTCTTGACCGCTCCGTCTGCTATGCAGAAATGGGTGGCCAGGTTGGCGACACAGGCATCCTTGATGCGGGGGGATCGCTCTGGCGCATCACCGACACGCAGAAGAACGGCCCAACCTGGCTCCACTTCATCGATCTGACGGAGGGAGAGAACGCCCCGATCCCAGGCACTGCGGTGACCCTGACGCTGGAGACTCCACGGCGCTCCGCCATCGAGCGGCACCATACCGTGACCCACCTTCTTCACTGGGCACTTCGTGAAGTCCTGGGTGAGACAGTTTCCCAAAAGGGCTCCTTTGTAGGATCCGAGAAGCTCAGCTTTGACTTCAGCAGCGGAGCACTTACCCCGGAACAGCTCTCCAGGGTGGAACACTCGGTCAATGAGCGCATCCTTGAGAATGCCACCGTGAGCTGGAAAGAGCTTCCTTTTGCAGAAGTGAAGGGACGGCAGGGCATCCTGCAGTTCTTCGGCGACAAGTACGGAGACGTTGTCCGTGTCGTTCAGATCGGGGGAGAGCCCGGAGACCTTAACGGGTACTCCATGGAGCTGTGCGGAGGCACCCACGTCAGGGCAACAGGTGAAATCGGTCTCTTCCGAATTACCAGTGAAGCCGCCGTGGCTGCAGGAGTTCGCCGCATCGAGGCAGTGGCCGGCCTGGAGGCGCGCCTTACCACCAAGAGTGACTCTGAACGCCTTCAATCACTGGCCTCACGTCTTGGCACGCCACTTGCCGAAGTGGAGAAAAAACTCGAAGCCACACTCACCCGCCAGAAGGGGCTCGAGAAGGAACTCGAAGCCTTCCGTCAGCGAGAGGCCGCGGCTCTTGCCAAGGAGCTTCTCGCTAAGGCAACCACCGGTGCCAGCAGCAGCGTTCACTCCATCGTGGAGGAGATCCCAGGGGCCGATGGAAACACGCTGCAAGGCGTGGCTGATGCCCTGAAGGTTCATTTTGATGGAGTCATCCTCCTGGCAGGTATCTCCGAAGGGGCCGTCTCACTCGTTGCCTCAGTGGGCAAAACCCATCAGGTTGCCCTTCCCGCAGGAAAGCTGATCTCCGCAGTCGCTCCGCTCGTCGGTGGCAAAGGTGGAGGCAAGCCCGACAGCGCTCGCGGTGGTGGTCGCGATGCGGCAGCACTTCCCGGAGCCCTTGCCAAAGCAAAGGAACTGATCGCATCGGCGAAGGTGTAAACCAAGTTTCGCAAGGAGCGAGCGCCCCAGATGTTAAAAAGCTGAAAGGTTAAAACGTTACAAAGAAGCGCTTCCAATCCTGCTGATCTATCCCTCACAGGATATCTCACATGAAGGCACCGCGGGCTCCCTCTAACTTTCTAACCTTTTCACTTTTTAACCCGATCCCCCCTCACCGGTACTGCATCGCCGCCTTTTTGAGAGAGGCCCCGATGCTGCGACGAAGGGCTGCCGGTGCGAGCACTTCAGCACGAGGTCCCCAAGCAAGGATCCATGACTCAAGGTCGGGAGCCAGGCCAACATTCAGCGATAACTCGGCGGAGCCATCCTTGCGGGGTGTGATCTTCTGCGAGGCATGCCAGCGCCGTTCGCCAGCAAGGGCTGCCGCAATCGGATCGAGGAGAATGCGGACCCTCTGCGTGCTCTTGGACTCAAAGACCGAGAAGCTGTCTCCCAGAAGAGTATCAAGGGAGAAGTCCTTAGGGCGCACGAAGCGGCGATTGAGGTTCTTCGGTTTGGAAATGCGGGCGAGCGCAAAAGTGCGGAGGGCGTTACGGGCCAGATCAAGACCGATGAGGTACCATTGTCCTCCGATGCAGCCGAGGTGATAAGGTTGGATGCGTCGCGCGTTCTGCTCTCCGTGGCCTGGCTTCCTGTAGAGGAAGGAGATCTCCTGCGAGGCGAGGAGTGCGGCACTCAGCGTCTGAAAGGAATGGAGGTCATCCGCAGGCGGCCCGGAGGGACGAAAGGAGAGGGCCTGACTTAGATCCTGAAGTGAAATTTCCGCACGCTGTGGGAGTCCCTCCACGAGCTTAGTGAAAGCTGTTTTGAGGGACTTCTCGAAAGGAGTTCCTCGATACTGCTCCGCAGCTTTCTGTGCTACCAGAAGAGCTACCACCTCACCCTCTTGAAGGGCGAGGGAGGGGAGATTCTTCACCTCGCGGGTGTAGTGGAATCCATGCCGTGCCGTGTCGTAGTCGATTGGCAGGCGAAGCTGGTCACGCATGAAGTCGATGTCACGCTGGACGGTCTTGTAAGAGACCTCAAACTCATGAGAAAGAGCCTGACAGTTCGGGTACTCCTTGAGCTGAAGGAGTTGGTGGATCTGCATGATCCGGAAGAGGGGCTGCCTGGCGGAGCTGGCATTCCCAGCTAGGGAGGAGGCTCCTTTTTTTTCGGTTTTCTTGTTTCGGCGCGGTGTGATTGAGCGGGTCGGCATCGGACAAGCTATGTCCGAACATCGACCACAGCTCAAGGGATCTCTGCATCCGGGCAATTCATGGCCCGAATATCTCAAGAAACTATGCCTTGGCGTACGAGGCCTCGACGCGGGTCGCCACATCGCGATACCCGTAGTCGACCTCGTAGATCTGCTTGAAACAGTCGATCGACTTCTCCTTCTCGCCCATGCTGTCGTAGACGCTGCCAAGGTTGTAGAGGAGGTCCTTCTTCACGGGATCCATGGCAGTCAGTTCGGAGACTGCGTCGGAGAGGGTCTTGGCCGCTAGATCATTCATGCTGCGGGAGACATAGCACTGGCCAAGTTTCCCCATGGCTTTGAGTCGCACGCTCGGATTCATGCGAGCACGCTGGAAATGCCCGATGGCATCCTGATGTTCACCCGCATCCATGAGTGCCTCACCGAGTTCGAAATGGGCGATCAGATCGGTGGGGTTGCGGTCCACACGTTCACGCGCCTCGGAGAGGATGAAGGCGGCACGCTGTTTGGTGAGCTCCTCCATTTCCGCGCGGTATCGTGGAGCTTCAGGGTCCTCAGGCGAGGCTTCCAAGTATTCTTCGCGCGCCTTGTAGGCCGCGTCGATCTGCTTGAGTTGAAGATCGCTGACCTTGCGCGCAATACTCTGATCTGCCCCCGCAGAGAGCCCCAGCACGTAACGATACCATTCCAAGGCACTCTCAAGATCATCCTTCTGCTCGTAGAGTTCGGCAACTTTGCGAGATTTATCCAAGCTCTGCGGTTCCAGTTGAACGGCAGCGGAGAGTTCGGCGATCTGCTGATCGATCATTTCGCTGCTCTTCACAACGCGGTTCTGCTGCTCAAGTGATGTCGCCTCTTCCTTGTTCTTGATGAGGTCCCGGTAGCTGTCGGCGACTTCCCATCCGCCTGAGTGAACCGACTGCGCAGCGGCAGCATCCTTGCTTCCCTTGACGGCAATCATGTCGCTGGGATTGATGGCCAGAAGCTTGTTATAAATCTCCACAGCACGGGCGGGATCACGTCGGCTTCCGGTTTCATCAATCTCCATGCAGAATTCGGCATAGCGCTTGAGTTGCTCCTTATCCTTAGGATTGCCCTGCAACATGGTGTCAAAAGCAAAAAAGGCCAAACTCTTGAGGGGAGGATCCCACTTCAAGGCAGCCTCCTTGAGGAGGGTGTTTGCCTGAATATTAAACGGATCCTCCGCAAAAATCTCCTCAAGCACGGGTAGGAGCGCAACGAGATCATCCTTTCTCCGGAGTCCCGTTGCCTTTATTAGTGCCATGGTGGACCCACCACCCAAACTGGAAAAGAATCCCTTCTTGGTGACTTTGGATTTTTCAATCGCGGCCTTGCGCGCAAGCTTTCTGCCATCCAAGAAGTCAGGATGGTTCAGGAGCAATCCCTGACATAGCTGGATCACATAGGGATAGTTTCTCTGCTCCATGGCGCCCATGGCCTTGAGCCAAACCTGTTTCTGCTGCGGCGAGAGTTCTTTCTGTGTTTTCAAGGGGAGGACTTGTTTAACAGATTCGCTTCTCTTCCGCAAGGAGCGGCAGGTCAGGAGAGGAAGGTGGGCGTGACTGTGAGCGATGCCATTATGGAGCCCTTAGCGGCGATCCTCTGAATTCCCTTCTTCTGCGCAAAGGGCACCGGCGGATTACTATCAGGAAGCCCCCAGCATGGCTCAACACAGAGGAAGGGATCCCCATTACTCCAGAGTGTCAGGAAAGGTGCCTGGCTGTAGTCGCACTCGACTCGCTGACCTAGCGCCGGCGCCTCTAGAACAAATCGGCGATCCTCCACCCCGGCGAGGTCCAGAAGGAAGGAGCCTGGAAGGTCTTTTTTTGGGAAGGGCATTTCACCACCGGCGAAAGGAATCTCCTCGGTGGCACCATCCAGGAAGTCTCCCGGGGCCATCTCCCGCTGGTACTTTCCAGCCGGAAGGAGTAATCGGGCGCTCTCAAGAGATCCAACAGCAAACCCTGGATGCCATCCAAAGCTGAGCGCGACGGGATGGTCCTCGCGATTTTCGAATTCAAACCTCATCCCCATCGCCCCCTCACTGAGGGAAAAGATGAGGCGCATCGCCACCTTGTAGGGATAAGCATCTGCAGGAATCTCGGAGGGCTCCACTCCGTAAGTCAGCGTACCTGCCGTCAGGTCGATCTCAGGAGCGGCAAAGTGGTGACTGCGGATGAATCCGTGATTACCACCCTTGATCGGATGTCCCTCGTAGACAGATTCCTGCTTCCAGAGGCGGTGGACGAAATAACCCATGACTGTGGCATGATTACCCCAGCCGGCGGCGGGCTTGGTCACATCTCCATCACGCCAAAGGAATCCATGCCAGGCACCCTCTGCATTCCTCAGCTCAAGACTCACTGGTTCGGCCCCTGTGCGTGCGATCGCCAGGCGGATCCCACGGGAGGCGTCCTCCAACTGATCAAGAGGGCCGGCAACGGAATCAAGGACTTGATGAGTAAACATAGAAAAAGGATGAGGGATGATTTATGAAGTATGAAGCTTTTAGCGACTACCCCATGCAATTCAACTCTCTCCGCGATGAAGACCTAAAGGAGAGTTTTGCCCGATCCTCAGGCCCCGGCGGTCAGCACGTCAACAAGGTCTCCACGGCTGTCACCCTGACCCACCTTCCCTCGGGGCTCTCGGTGACTGTCAGCGACACGCGGAGTCAGAGCATGAACCGAGCCATCGCAAGGGAAAGACTGGCAGAAAAGATCACATCTCTTCGCGAGGCACGCCGCCGCAAGGCACGGGCCGAAATCTCCAAGGCACGCCGCCGCAAGGCCAAGCGCACCCCGTCGGAAAAGCGAAAACTCGTCGAGAGCAAACGGCGGCGCTCCGACGTCAAAAAAGGACGCGGACGCGTCAGCGAATGATGGCTGGCGCCTTTTTGCTTTCAACTTTGACGCCACATCCTCCCGGATGCCGTGGCGCCCTTTCAGGGCTACCTTCGGTAGTCTTCCGCGGCTCTTCCCTGAGCCTTGGTTCTAACTTTCTAACTTTCTAACTTTCTAACTTTCTAACTTTTTTAACCCCGATCCTATGGATCACTGTCTTTTTGATTTCATCATTCATCATTCATCCCTCATCCTTCCGCTATGGATCTTCTCACCTGCGACCTTCCCGGCATCAAAAAACTCCGTAGCGGCAAGGTCCGCGAAGTCTTCGACCTCGGTGAGCACCTGCTCCTCGTTGCCACGGACCGGATCTCGGCCTTCGACTGCATCCTGCCCAACGCCATTCCCGGCAAGGGCGCCGTCCTCAACAGACTCTCCACCTTCTGGTTCCACCGCCTCGACTTCGTGCCTAATCACATGATCGAGACGGAGGTCGCCGCTTTCCCGGCAGAGCTTAAGCCTTACGCCGACATGCTTCGGGGCCGCTCCATGATCGCCAAAAAGGCAACACCCCTTCCCGTAGAGTGCGTCGTGCGCGGCTATGTCGCTGGCTCCGGATGGAAGGAGTACCAGGAAAGCAGCACCGTCGGGGGGTATGCCGTTCCCGCAGGACTCCAGCAGTGCGACCGCCTCCCCGAGGATCTCTTTACCCCGAGCACCAAGGCAGACGAGGGGCATGACGAGCCGATCACCTGGGGGGAATGCCGCCAACTTCTCGGGGATGAGACCGCCCAGCGCGTCAGGCAGATGAGCCTCGACCTTTACCGTCACGGCCGTGCCTATGCGGCCTCTCGTGGCATCATTATTGCCGACACCAAGTTTGAGTTCGGCATCCACGATGGGGAGATCATTCTCATCGACGAGTGCATGACCCCAGACTCATCGCGCTTCTGGCCTGCGGATGAGTATAAGACCGGGGCAAATCCCCCTAGCTTCGACAAGCAATTCGTGCGCGACTGGTTGGAGAACTGTGGCTGGGATAAGCAACCGCCAGCACCGGAACTCCCAGCCGAGATCGTCGCCAAGACGGCCGAGAAGTACCATGAGGCTCTGATCCGCCTGACCGCACCGAGCAAGTCTTAAATAACCGTTTCGCCCAATGAAGCAATTGAGGCGACATGGTTTTGGATGGAGAGTCAGGCGCCCTAGGGAAGTCGTAGTGATTCCTTCGACGACCGCAGGACAACACAGCTATCCGCCAAAAACATCATCGCATCATGCAGGGAGAGATTGATTCTTTTCTACTTTATCTGGCCACCGAGAGGGGACTCTCCACCAACTATCAACTCTCCACACGCTCCTCACTGGAGCGCTTTGCAGAATGGTTGAATACCAAGGGTGACTCCGCCCCAAGGTCGGTCACCCAACCGATCCTCTCCGAGTTCCTGATCTCAGAAAAGAAACGGGGTCTCTCCGCCACCTCCATCAAACTGGAGGCTGTGGCCCTCCGGATTTTTTTTCGCTTCCTCACCGCACGCGGCCAGATCCCGACTGATCCGGCTGAGAAACTTCCCCTGCCTCGGCTTCCCCACACCCTTCCCCAGCCACTCTCCCAACCCGAGGTGGCCAGACTTGTGGCCGCTCCGGCTGGGGATACCCCGCTGGAGATCCGAGACAAGGCGCTTCTCGAACTACTCTACGCGAGCGGACTGCGCATCGCCGAGGCCTGCAGCGTTCGACTCGAGCACCTTGATGAGGAAGGAGGGGTCCTCAGGGTCACAGGCAAGGGAAGCAAGACGCGGATGGTGCCGGTTGGCAAAGCCGCCCTCGACGCACTCGGCGTGTACCTCACCCAAGGACGCCCGAAACTCGTTTCTTCCCGCTCCGGCGCGGAAATCTTTCTTTCGGTGCGCGGACATCCCCTCACCCCTGCACGCATCTGGCAGCTTGTCCGCCATTACGCCAAGCAGGCAGGGATCGAGGAGGCCGTCCATCCCCACCAACTCCGCCATTCCTTTGCCACCCACCTGCTGGCGGGCGGCGCAGACCTTCGCATCATTCAGGAGATGCTCGGACACGCCTCAATCGCCACCACCCAGATCTACACCCAGGTCGACCGGAGCCAGTTAAAGTCGATTCACCAAAAATTCCACCCGAGAGGGTGATTGGAAAAGGCTGTAGGCTGAATGATGAAACGGGCGGGGCGTGGGTCAGGAGATAGCTAACAATTTTGGATTAGGACATGGGCGGCAATACTACGCGTCGCAGTCTAACGTACTGGCTACCGAGAGCTTTTTGCGTGACAGGGAGGGGTTGAAACAGGCTTCCTATTGTGATGAGTAATGGACCACTAGTAGGTAAAGTCGGCGTCGTCTTTGGCGTCGCCAACAAACGCAGCATCGCATGGGCTATCGCCAAGGCGTGGAAGCAGGCCGGAGCCACCCTCCTCTTCAACTATCAGGGCGATCGCCTTAAGGAGAACGTCGAGGAACTTGTCGCCGAGTTCGGCGCAGACACCTTCCTGCAGCCCTGCGACGTAGCTAATGACGCAGAGATTTCCACTTTCTTCGGCAAAGTCCGCGAAGTGACCCCGAAGCTGGATCTCATGCTTCACTCGGTCGCCTTTGCGCCCAAGGATGCACTCGAGGGAGATTTCCTCAACACCAGCCGCGAGGCCTTCCGTGTTTCCCACGACATCAGCGCCTACTCGCTGGTTGCTCTCTCACGTGAGGCAGCACCGATGATGACCGATGGTGGCAGCATCGTCGCCACGAGCTATTACGGCGCAGCCAAAGTGGTTCCCCACTACAACGTGATGGGGGTCGCCAAGGCATCGCTTGAGGCCAGCACCCGTTACCTCGCCTACGATCTCGGAGCCAAAAAAATCCGCGTGAACTGCATCAGTGCTGGACCGGTACAGACACTCGCCGCCCGAGGAATCTCTGGCTTCGGAGCCATGATCAAGCACTACGAGGAGCACGCCCCTCTCTAGCGCAGCTGCACCACCGAAGAACTCGGGCACACGGGTGTCTTCCTAGCCAGCGACGGCGGTAGCGGCATCACCGGCCAAGTTCTCTACGTCGACGGCGGCTACGAGATCATGGGGATGTAGGTTAGAAAAACCTGAAACCTAAGAGCTGAACGTTG
>Ga0114964_10000518_pt1 | contig 29820 bp, 30 predicted proteins | sample C_131016_MF_Meta_FD_92638 | JGI IMG/M metagenome (GOLD analysis project Ga0114964, IMG submission 92638) | Freshwater microbial communities from Lake Croche, Canada to study carbon cycling - C_131016_MF_MetaG | ecosystem: Environmental > Aquatic > Freshwater > Lake | place: Lake Croche, Canada...
AGCGAGTTGGTCCCACTCCTTCCCATCCCGAACAGGACAGTGAAACGACTCAGCGCCGATGATAGTGCGGATTCCCGTGTGAAAGTAGGACATCGTCAGGCTTGTATATGAAAAACGCCTCACTTCTTAGTGAGGCGTTTTTTTTCGACTGAACCCATTGACGTTAAATATTGACGAGCGTTTCGCCCTGTATTTGCATTGCCTTGCTTTTGACCAGTTCAGTTAAAACCATGTCCGCCCAATCTGCAAATGGCTGCTCCGATGCCTGGAGCTGATGCAGTGAATGCAGATAACCATTCTCTTCAGTCCAGGCTCTGAATTGTGACTTGTTGACAGTGCCCCACTCTAAAAGTTTAAATTTAACAAGCACTTTCGCGCCGTAGAGTGCATGTTTTTCTGGATGTTGGATATAAGTCTCGAGTTTTCGTCTTGCGTAAGCCAAAGCGGTTGCAACATCGTTGAAAGGTCGTCCATGTCCTGGAATGACCGCGAGCGGATTCAGCGACTCAATCAAGTCCAGTGTTTGAGCAACATCATTGAAAGCGCTGATTCCTTCCAGTTCTGGGAACACAATACCGAAACCATGTTCCCACAGTGCATCGGCTGAAATCAAAATTCTGTGCTCAGGCTCATAAAGGATCACTGAATGGGGGTCATGACCAGGTGCTGCATGCACTTGCCAAATGTGGCTCGCCAACCTCAATTCAGTGCCGGGTTCCAGGAGACCTTGAAACCCAAATCGCGGGCAATTTTGACCTGTAGACTGGTATGACAACAAGGTTTCGTCCCAGTGCGCGACTTCATCAGCCATGCCAGGGGGGATCCGTGTTTCTAGCAAAGGGTAAGCGTCCTGCAACATCCTGTTTCCGCCACAGTGATCGCTGTGCAGGTGCGTGTTGAGGAGCAAATCCAGCGGACGTGCGCCCAAGGCTTGTTGAACCAGTGCAAGTGTCTGGTGTGCGTGGGATACGTATCCGCTGTCAATTAAAACGCTTGCGTTTTCATCTGTCAGCAAAATGTTGTTCGATGACAGCCACCCTCGCTCCAGCACCACTAAGCCCTTGGGCCATGCGCACGTTGATTCCATGGAACGTGTGTTTGAAATCAAGACCTGAGCTCGCGACGCAAGATTTTTCCGACATTCGTTTTTGGCAGTTCCTCTCGGAACTCGATGTATTTAGGCCGCTTGTAACCCGTCAAGTTGTCATGACAAAAGGCACTCAAGGTTTGTTCAGTCAGCAGGGGGTCATTGCGAACCACAAACACTTTAATGGCTTCACCCTGCATGTCATCGGCAATACCGATTGCCGCGCACTCGACAACGCCAGGACACGTGGATATGAGATTTTCTATCTCACTGGGGAACACATTGAATCCGCTGACAATGATCATGTCTTTTTTGCGGTCCACAATCTTGAAGCGGCCATTGGACTCCATGATGCCGATATCACCCGTGCGCATAAATCCGTCCGCAGTGAAGGCTTTGGCTGTCTCTTCGGGTTGATGGAAATAACCGATCATCACGTTGGGTCCACGGATACAGATCTCACCTGATTCACCTTGGGCAACAGACAAACCGCTGTCATCTTTAATGGCCATGTCTATACCAGGGAGCGGAAAGCCGATGTCTCCACTGAATGACTTTTGTGTCACCGGGTTGTTGCTGCCAATAGCACAGGTTTCGCTCATCCCCCAGCCTTCGATCATGGCGCTGCCGGTAGCGGCTTGCCAATTTTTTGCAGTACCTTCAGAAGCGGCCATGCCGCCTGCTTGTGTCAACCGCAGGTTAGAAAAATCGATTGTTTTGAACATCGGGTGCAGCATCAAGGCGTTGAACAAAGTATTGACACCGGGCATGATGTGAAAGGGTCTCTTTTTCAGCACTTCAATGAATTGACCGAAATCACGCGGATTAGGGATCAAGGTCATGTGGGAGCCTTGGCGAATGCCCAAAAGACACAAGGTCAATGCGAAAATATGGTAGAGCGGCAGTGCAGCAATGGTGTTGACTTCGCGCAAATCACCCATGTCATGGATCGATGGCGTGAACCACGCCTCTGCTTGCAGCATGGCCGCCACAATGTTGCGATGTGTCAAGACAGCCCCCTTGGATAAGCCTGTTGTTCCGCCCGTGTATTGAAGAAACGCGATGTCATCCAATGATTGCGGCACCGATTTAAGGGGCTTTTTCTGTCCTTGAGAAACGGCATTCTTGAAGGGAGTGACGAGGCGACCATCTGACAAGGAGATTTCAAAAGCGGGGACCAATTTGGCCAAATGGCGTACCGCGAAAGTCATCCACCGGCCATACACGGGGCCCAGTAAATCGCCCAAGGAAGTCAACACAATGTGTTTGATTGGCGTGTGATCAATCACCTCGGCCAGGGTGTGGGCGAAATTTTCCAGAATCACGATGGACGTGGCGCCAGAGTCTTTTAATTGGTGTTCCAGCTCTCTGGGGGTATACAGTGGATTCACGTTCACGCAAACATAACCTGCGCGCAAGACCGCCGCCATCGTGACGGCAAATTGAGGCAAGTTGGGCAGCATGATGGCAATGCGCGCGCCGGGCAACAAACCTTGATTTTGAAACCAACTGCCCAATGCTTCGGACAAGCTGTCCAGTTCGCCATAGCTCATCCAGCGATCCATGCAAACAGAAAAAGGCATTTGGCTATGTGCCTTGAAAGATTGTTCCAAAAGTTGGGTCAAAGAACTGTATTGTTCCGGGTGAACGTCGTGGGCAACGCCTTGCGGATAGTGTGCCAGCCAGATTTTTTCCATCGATTTCTCCATCAGTATTTTGTTTGCCAGCGTTAGTGTGTACGAGTGGCATGGCGCCATGGCCTGAAGTCTGCCAGAAAAGGTCCCGCTCGCGACAAAATCAAAGATTGATCAACGACAATGCGTGGTGATGTTAAAAGTTACACAATGAAGATCAACACGCATACACAGCCGTGAATTCTGATGCCACTGCCCCTGAACCCATTGCGCCCACATGGTGGCGTAAAGCCATCACGCGTTTGACGGGTCATTCCTCTGGCTCACATCCTTGGATTCCCATCCGCCAGTTGGCGCCCCGCCATCGCTCAAAAATTGTTGCGCATTTATGCAAACTCAATCCGCACGACCGTTATTTGCGATTTGGGTATGCGGCGAACGATGAGCAAATCGCAAGGTATGTGGAAGGTCTTCATTTCTTACGAGACGAAATCCATGGCGTATTCAACAGGCGCTTGGAGCTGATCGCGATGGCCCACTTGGCTTTTTCGATCGATCCACAATGGGCAAGCTGCGCCGAGTTTGGCGTTTCCGTGTTGTCGCAGTGCAGGGGCAAAGGGCTGGGGGCTACATTGTTTGATCACGCGGTCGTGCATGCCCGCAACGAGGGCGTGCAGATGCTGTTCGTGCATGCTTTGAGTGAAAACTCAGCGATGCTGCGCATCGCCAAATCGGCAGGCGCGAAGGTGGCGCGGGATGGCAGCGAAACCGAAGCCTTTTTGCAGTTGCCGCTTGCCAACTTAGACAGCCAAGTTTCGCAAATGGTCAACGAACACATGTCTGAAGTGGACTACCAATTGAAAGCCAAGGCCAAACAATTTCGGGAAATTTTGGCCGTCTTGCAAGAAATACGACAAGGCGTGCGCAGTGCGCGCCATCAAAGCCAGCCTTGAGTTCGACGGCGCATTCAAAATGAAAGTTGGCAAGGCTTCACTGCGATCCGGTATCCTACATGGATATCCACAACGGCATGTCCTGCAACTTTGACTGTGTCAGACCCGCAACGCGCGCGCAAATCAGAACGCAAAGACGAACGTACGTTCCTGCGCAAACTCGCCGAATTTCTTCATCCTGGACCCGACTCAACCGATGAGTTGATCCAGACGCTGGCAGAAGCTGAAGACAACAGCATCATCAATACAGAGAGTCGGCTCATGCTTGAAGGTGTGATCCGCATGGCCGAAATGACGGCGGGTGATGTCATGGTGGCGGCACCTCGGATGGACTTGTTATCGATCGATGACCCCTTTGATGCATTTCTGCATCAAGTGATTGAAACAGCGCACTCGCGATTTCCTGTCTACGAGGGCGATCGGGAAAACATCATTGGCATCTTGATGGCCAAGGATTTGCTCAAACTTCAGCGCGCACCCGAATTGAACATCCGGGCACTTTTACGCCCTGCCGTGTTTGTGCCTGAAAGCAAGGGGCTGAACGATTTGCTCCGGCAATTTCGCGACAACCGCAACCATCTGGCCATCGTGATCGACGAGTTCGGCAGAACAGCCGGCCTGATCACCATTGAGGACGTGCTGGAACAAATCGTGGGGGAAATTGAAGATGAATTTGACATTGCTGATGATGAAGGTGATATTTTTGGCCTGCCAGACAAAAGTTTTCGCGTCAGTGGGGACACAGCCGTCGCCAGGGTCGCCGAGGCCTTTGGCGTGAACCTGACGCCCCTTGTGCAAGGCCAAGCAGGGTATGACTTCGATACGATTGGTGGGTTGATTGCGCACGAAATGGGCCACGTGCCCAAGCGGGGTGAGCGTCACACTTTGGGGGGGCTTGATTTTGTGGTTCTGCACACCAAAGGCGGCGCAGTTCGATGGTTCAAAGTCTCTCCGGTCGAAATCCATCGGGCCGCTTGATGTTTCAGCCCAGGCTGGACCGCTCTTGGCGCTTTTTAAAGCTGGTGGTGGCGATGCTCGCGGGCGCAGGACAAGCCTTGGCTTTGGCTGATGGCGAAGGGCATGCACGGGGTTGGTTGCAAGCAGTCTGTATGGCGGTGTTTTGCAGTTTATTGGTGAAAGAGCTCCAAGTCAGGCCGGCCCGCACAGGTCGCAGCACCCCTTTCAGATCCGGCGCGCTCCTGGGATGGTGTTTTGCATCAGCTTGGTTAGGCGCCACATTTTGGTGGCTTTATGTGGCCATGCACGATTTTGGTGGCATGCCCGGTGGAATGGCCGCGAGCGCCGTGGTTGCATTGGCGGGTGCCTTGGCCGTTTATTACGCCATGGCCTGTGGTGTATGGCTTCGGTGGATGAAAGCGCAACCTGCTTCACACCGGCATTGGAAAGGTGCGCTTGGTTTTGCCGCACTGTGGACCTTGTCCGAACTCATGCGCGGCCAATGGTTAACCGGCTTTCCTTGGGGAGCTATAGGCTATGCGCATGTGGATGGCTGGATGCGTGCGTATGCACCTTGGGTGGGGGTGTATGGCATCGGGGCATTGGTTGCTGGCATGGTCATGGCCCTGAGCTTGGGATGGCTGGGTGCTACGCGTCGAACGCCTGTGCATGCAACGCTTCAATCGATGGGTGTGATTGGCCTGGTGCTGCTAACGCCTTGGTGTTTGACAAGCTTGCAAGGGCAGTGGACGCACAGCGCCGGACATGCGCAGGTCCGCTTGCTGCAAGGCAATATTGCGCAGGATGAGAAATTCGTGCAAGGCCGAGGGGTTGAAGACGCCCTGGACTGGTATGCACAGCGGCTGCTGGACAACCAGGCCACTTTGGTGATTGCACCTGAAACCGCCATTCCTTTGTTGCCGAATCGATTGCCGCCAGGGTATTGGCAAACATTGGTCGAGCGATACCAGCAAGCGCCCCGGCAGTTGGCCTTGGTTGGCGTGCCCCTGGGAAGTGAGCAGCAGGGTTACAGCAACTCCGTCGTCAGTTTAGGGCCCAAGGGCACGGCCGGTTACCGCTATGACAAGCACCATTTGGTGCCGTTTGGTGAATTCATGCCGCCCATGTTTCAGTGGTTTTTGAGGCTGATGAATATTCCTTTGGGTGATTTCGAGCGGGGCGCTTTGCATCAGCCTGCACTGAATTGGGATGGTCAGCGCTTGGCCCCCCACATTTGTTATGAAGACCTTTTTGGTGAAGAACTGGCGGCTCAGCTGGTGCCATCCGAACAGATGCTTGTGGCGGGGCAGGATCTCACGCCGACCGTTTTGGTGAACGTGAGCAACATTGCATGGTTTGGCGACACCATTGCCATTGACCAGCATTTGAACATTGCAAGAATGCGCTCGCTTGAATTGCAGCGTCCCATGCTGAGGGCGACCAACACGGGTGCAACAGTCATCATCGATCACCAGGGACGGGTTCAAGCCCAGATACCCCGGTATACGCGCGCTGAGTTGACGGGCACTTTCGAAGGCCGGTATGGCCTGACACCCTACGCACGATGGGCTGGGCGATGGGGCTTGACACCCTTGTGGGCGCTGTGCCTGCTGGTTTGTTTCTGGATCACGCGGGGGCAGGCGCCTGAGCACGCCTGAAGCCCCTTGGCGTTCATTCCCAATGGGGCAAGCGGCAGGCACATGCGCAGGAAAGCCACATTGCCACTTCAGCCAGCGTGTTGCACCTTAAAATAACAGACTGTGCCCCTGAATGACGGTCAACTCCATGACACGGCTTCAGGTTGCTTTTTAAACATTCAGGCCGCAGGCCCATGAAAGCCCAGGCCCCTGTTCATGTTGACTTTTCAGCACATCATTCTCAAATTGCAGCAGTACTGGGACGCCCAGGGCTGCGCCTTGCTCCAGCCCTACGACATGGAAGTCGGCGCGGGCACCAGCCACACCGCCACGTTTTTGCGCGCCATCGGCCCCGAGCCGTGGAAGGCCGCTTATGTGCAGCCCAGCCGCCGCCCCAAAGACGGGCGCTACGGCGAGAACCCCAACCGTTTGCAGCACTACTACCAATACCAAGTGGTTTTGAAGCCAGCCCCCAGCAACATCTTGGCGCTGTACTTGGGCTCGCTCGAAGCACTTGGGTTTGACCTGAAGAAAAACGACATCCGCTTTGTCGAAGACGATTGGGAAAATCCCACGCTCGGTGCCTGGGGCCTGGGCTGGGAAGTGTGGCTCAACGGCATGGAAGTCACGCAGTTCACCTACTTCCAGCAAGTGGGCGGCATCGACTGCAAGCCGATCACCGGCGAGATCACCTACGGTCTGGAGCGCTTGGCCATGTATTTGCAGGGGGTGGACAACGTCTACAACCTGAAGTGGACCGACAGCCTGAGTTATGGCGACGTGTACTTGCAAAACGAGCAAGAGCAGTCGGCCTATAACTTTGAACACTCGGACGCAGACTTCTTGTTCACCGCTTTCAGTGCCCACGAACAACAAGCACAGAACCTGATCGTGCAGCACCTGGCCTTGCCCGCCTACGAGCAGGTGCTCAAGGCCGCACACACTTTCAACTTGCTCGATGCGCGTGGCGCGATCAGCGTGACCGAGCGGGCCGCCTACATCGGCCGCATCCGCAACTTGGCCCGCAGTGTGGCGCAGAGTTATTACGAGAGTCGCGAACGTCTGGATTTCCCGATGGCCCCGCGTGAATGGGTTGCCCAAATGCCCAAGAAAGTCGCGTGAGGAAAAACGACATGACGACACACAATTTGCTGGTGGAGCTGTTTGTGGAAGAGCTGCCGCCGAAGGTGCTCAACAAGCTGGGTGCAGCCTTCTCGAACGTGCTGGCCGAACAACTCCAGGCGCAGGGCTTGGCTGCTGCCGATGCGGTGGTCACGGCTTTTGCCTCCCCCCGCCGCTTGGCCGTCCATGTGACGGGCGTGCTGTCGCAGGGTGCCGATAAGGCCGTGCAGCAAAAGCTCATGCCCCTGGCTGTGGGCTTGGATGCGGCTGGCCACGCCACGCCCGCCTTGCTCAAAAAACTGCAAGCCCTCGGTGCGGATGTGAGCGATCCGGCCGCTGCCGTGGCTGCGCTCAAGCGCCAGCCTGATGGTAAAGCACAAGCCCTTTTCTACGACAGCGTGGTCACAGGCGCTTCGCTGCAAGCGGGCCTGCAAAAGGCGCTGGAAGAAGCTTTGGCCAAGTTGCCGATTCCCAAAGTCATGCAGTACCAGTTGGAAACTGATTGCGAGTTACCCGGCTGGAGCAGTGTGCATTTTGTGCGGCCCGCGCACAGCCTCATTGCGCTGCACGGCAGCGACGTGGTGCCAGTCAAGGCGCTGGGCCTGACGGCGGGCAACAGCACCCAAGGCCACCGTTTTGAGGCCAAGGTCTCGCCCGTGGTGTTGCAGCACGCCGACCAGTACGCTGAGACCTTGAAGAACGAGGGCTCAGTCATCGCCAGTTTTGCCGAGCGACGCGATGAGATCATGCGCCAACTGCAAGCTGCGGCAGCCAAGGTGGGCCATGGTGAAGACGGAAAGTCGCACGGAGCACTGCGGCCCATCGAAGACGAGGCCCTGCTCGACGAAGTGACCGCCCTGGTCGAGCGCCCCAATGTGTTGACCTGCCAGTTCGAGACCGAGTTCCTCGGTGTGCCGCAAGAGTGCCTGATCCTCACGATGAAGGCCAACCAAAAGTATTTCCCTTTGATCGATGCCTCAGGCAAGCTGACGAACCGTTTTTTGGTGGTGAGCAACATCACCCCCGACGACGCTTCCTTGGTGATCGGTGGCAATGAACGCGTGGTGCGCCCGCGCTTGGCCGATGCCAAATTCTTCTTCGACCAGGACCGCAAAAAGACGCTCGAGTCGCGCGTCGAAGGCCTGTCCAAAGTGGTCTACCACAACAAGCTGGGCACGCAAGGCGAGCGCATGGCGCGAGTCTGCGCCATCGCCAAAGCGATTGGGCAGCAAGTCGGCGGCGATCTGCTGGCCAAACAGGGCGAGCAGGCTGCACGTCTGGCCAAGACCGATTTGCTGACCGACATGGTGGGCGAGTTTCCCGAGCTGCAAGGCATCATGGGCGGCTATTACGCCCGCCACGATGGTCTGAGCAGCGAGGTGGCCGAAGCCATTGAAGACCACTACAAGCCCCGCTTTGCCGGTGACGAGTTGCCCCGCAACCAAGTGGGCTTGGTGGTGGCTTTGGCCGACAAGCTCGAAACCCTGGTCGGCATGTTCGGCATTGGCAATGTGCCCACGGGCGACAAAGACCCGTTCGCGCTGCGTCGCCACGCTTTGGGCGTGATCCGCATGCTGATCGACAAAGACATGGCCCTGGGCCTGCCCGAGTTGCTGGCCTTGTCTGCGCCGGTGTTCGGCGACAAGATCAACGGCGGCTCAGACGCCTTGATCGACTTCATCTACGACCGCCTGGCCGGTAGCCTGCGCGAGCAAGGCTACAGCGCCCAGGAAGTCGATGCCGTCATGGCCCTGCGCCCGTCCCGTCTGGGCCAGGTCAGCCAGTTCCTGTCGGCCGTGCGGGCCTTTGCTGCCTTGCCCGAAAGCCCTGCCTTGGCTGCAGCCAACAAGCGGATTGGCAATATTTTGAAGAAGGCGGGTGAGGTGGATGCCCACGTCAACCCCGCTTTGCTGCAAGAGGACGCAGAGAAAGACCTCTACGCCGTCATGCAAAAGCTGCTCCCTGAGTCCCAAGCGCAATTCAAGGCCGGCGACTACACCGCCAGCCTGCAAACCCTGGCCGCGCTGCGCGCCCCGGTGGACGCCTTCTTTGATGACGTGATGGTCAACGCCGAAGCCCTGGACCTGCGCTTGAACAGACAAGGCTTGCTCAAGTCCCTGCATCTGGCGATGAACCGTGTGGCCGACCTGTCGCGTCTTGCGTCTTGAAACTCAATGGTTTTCATGAGCACTAAACTTGTCATTCTGGACCGCGACGGCACGATCAACCTCGACAACGACGAGTACGTCAAGTCACCGGAAGAATGGCACCCCATGCCTGGTGCGCTTGAAGCGATTGCACGCCTGAACCATGCCGGTTATCGGGTCGTGTTGGCAACCAATCAGTCGGGGTTGGGGCGTGGCTTGTTTGATGTTGTGTCACTCAACGCGATCCATGCCCGAATGAACAAGCAATTGTCGACGCTGGGTGGTCGGCTGGACGCTGTCTTTTACTGCCCTCACACACCCGACGAAGCATGCGCTTGTCGCAAGCCCCTGCCTGGCTTGCTGGAGCAAATTGCGGAGCGCTATGGCATGTCGCTGGCCGGCGTACCTTTTGTCGGCGACAGCTTGCGTGACATGCAGGCCGCTGTGGCAGGTGCTTGCACCCCGCATCTGGTCTTGACAGGCAACTCTGAGCGCTTGCGTGGACAAAGCTTGCCTGCCGACTTTCCCGTTCAAACCCGGGTGCACCAAGACTTGGCTGCTTTTGCAACGTATTGGCTGAGCCGAGCGACAAGCGCCAATGTCTGACACCTGCTGAATGAGCCCATGAACCTGATCCGATCTGTTCTTCACGTCATTTGGCTGATGCTCACGGTGGTCCCTTGGGCGTTGTTCGTGGTGATCGCTTCTTACTTCGTCAGCAGCACCCAAATTTATTGGTTTTGTGCGGGATGGTTGAAGCTGGCCGTGCGCAGTGGCACTTTGATTTTAGGCATTCACAATCGCGTGACGGGCATGGAAAATTTGCCAACAGGGGCCAAAGATCCCGCCGTCTTGCTGGTCAAACACCAGTCCACATGGGAGACTTTTGTCATGCCCGCTTTGATGCCGCATCCGCTGGCCTATGTGTTCAAAAAAGAATTGTTGCGTGTGCCCTTCTTTGGTTGGGCGATGGCGCGCATGGACATGATCCACATCGACCGTGACCAACGTTCGCAAGCTTTTGCCAAGGTGGTCACCCAGGGCAAGCGTTTGATGGGAGAGGGCGTCTGGGTCATCATGTTTCCTGAGGGCACCCGCATAGCCCGAGGCCAGGTGGGCACCTATAAAACGGGGGGCACCCGTTTGGCGATTGAAGCCGGCGTGCCCGTCATCCCGATTGCCGTGACCTCGGCCAAATGCTGGCCGAGCAAGGCCTTCATCAAAAAACCGGGCATTGTGGACATCTCGATTGGCAAAGCCATTGCCAGTCAAGGCCGTCAGCCCGAAGAGTTGATGCAAGAAGTTCAGGCCTGGATCGAGTCCGAAATGCGCCGTCTCGATCCCGAAGCCTACGCCTGAAAGCGCTCGCGCCATGCGATCACCGTTTCAGTTCGTTTTGGATTTTTTGGCGTCTGAACCCCCGACACCAGCGTCCTCAGCACCCCAAGCAACGGCTTCACAGGCCCTGAGCCCTGTCCAGTTTGTGCACCCGCAGGCCAATCGCACGGTGGTGTTTGAGGGCGTGCAGATTGGTTACGCTTTTGCGCGGGCGAAACGTAAAACCATCGGCTTTAGCATCGGGCCTGATGGATTGGTTGTGCGGGCACCTCAATGGGTTTCAATCAAAGAAGTCGATGCCGCGCTGCATGAAAAAAGCAGTTGGGTTTTGCGCAAATTGTCTGAATCTCAAGCGCGATTTCATCAGCGTGAACACACCCGGGTGGCATGGCGCGACGGTGCCCAGTTTGCCTACCTTGGCAAGCCGGTGCAGCTGTGTATCGATCCCGCACAAGGCAGTGCCGAGCTGATCATTGGCGAGGTCCATGTGCTGCGTATTGGCGTGTCGGCGCATGCCAATGCCGCGCAAATCAGGGACTGTGTTCAAGCTTGGTTGATGCGGCAGGCGAGAGACTTTTTTGAGGCGCGGCTGAACCATTTCGCGCCTCGGCTGGGTGTGGAGTGGAAAAAACTCAGCCTGTCCAATGCCGGCACGCGCTGGGGAAGCGCCCGCATCGATGGCGCCATTCGATTGAATTGGCGCTTGATCCATTTGAGCCCCAGCGAAATCGATTACGTTGTAGCGCACGAGCTGTCGCATTTGAGGGTGATGAACCACAGTCCCCAGTTCTGGGAAACGGTCCGTTCGGTCATGCCGGACTATGCGCAGCGCAGGCAACGTCTCAAGGCGGAGTCGTTGGCAGAATGGTGATCACAGGGCCGCGAACCGGTAGACCCCGTCGGGGTCTAAAGTGCGTTTGACTTGACCGTTTTGCCAGAGCACATGCAAATGGGCTACAGCCTCGCCCATGGCGAAAGTGGTTTGGTGAAAATTCAATTCCCGCTTGAACAAAATCGGCAAAGCGTCGTGCGCACTTTGCGGCTTTTCCTGGCAAGCGCCGAGCACATCGGCCAGTCTTTCTGTGTGATGGTCCTGCAACTGGCCAATGCGGGTGTGCAATCCCTTGAACGGCCGCCCATGCGAGGGCAAAACCAAGGTCTCTTCAGGCAAGTCTTTAAACGCATCGAGCGAGTCCAAAAATTGCTGCAAGGCGTTGCCCTCTGGCTCTTGCGCGTAAACGCTCACATTGGTGGATATTTTTGGCAACACCATGTCACCGCTGATCAAAACCTGTTTGTCAGCGCAATACAGAGCCATGTGTTCTGGGGAGTGACCGTAACCCGCAATGCAGCGCCATGCAGCACCGCCCATGTTGAAGGTTTGCCCCCCCATCAAGCGGTGGTAACGGTTTGGAACTTGGGGCACCATGCCGGAATAATAATTCAGCCTTGCCTTGACATCGCGCATCGCATCCGGGTCAGACCAACCATGTTGCACAAAAAAACTTTCAGTCAAATCGCCACCAAAATTGGACAGGCCATGTGTGGCCATTTGGGCGGACTGGTATTCGCTGCTGCTCATCCAGAGCGGGGCTTTCCATTTTGCGCACATCCAGTCTGCACAACCCATGTGATCGGGATGCATATGCGTCACCAAAACCCGTAAAACAGGCAGGCCTTGCAGTGCGGTGTCAAACACCTGCGTCCAATCACGGTGGGTGGACTCATTGTGAATACCGCAATCGATGACGGTCCAGCCTTGGCGCAAACCTTCGGGCCCCTCGAGGGCGTCGCGCACCAGCCAAAGATTGATGTGGTCAAGGGCAAAAGGCAGGCCCATGCGCACCCAGAGCAGGCCAGGTGCAACCTCCAAGGTGCTGCCGGGGGACGGGAGTTGCACGGACAAGGGAAAGGTCAATGCAGATTCAAGTGACACAGATCGCATGGTGGCCTTGGGAAACGGACGTTAATCGGTTAGCATTCGCACAGAGTTGACGTTAACGTCAACGTCAACAGCCCTGTATTTTAGATGTGGATATCCACAAAAGGCTGTCGCCAGCGTGCGCGGCTTGGACAACTTTTCACCCTCTTATGGCCAACACCTATTCGATCAGCGATCTGTCTAAAGAGTTTGACCTGACCACGCGTGCCATCCGCTTTTACGAAGACATGGGCTTGCTCGAGCCAGAGCGCAGCGGCTTGGGTGGGCGCCATCGCATCTATTCGGCACGGGACCGGACGCGTTTGAAACTCACCTTGCGTGCCAAACGATTGGGGTTGTCGCTCACAGAAGCCAAAGACCTGATTGACATGTACGACAGTCCGCGTGACACGGGGCCGCAGCTGAAGAAGTTTTTGGTCGTTTTGGCTGAGCATCGCCGCCAATTGGAATCCCAACTCGCTGACATGCAAGCCACGATGGACGAGGTCAAGACCCACGAAAAAGAGGCGCGTGCTTTGCTGGCCAAGTCAGAGAAAAAGCGCATCCCTTCGTGATGCTGCCAAGCCGGGTGCCCCGCCCCAAAAATGAATTCACAAACCCAATGACTGGAGAAACGCATGACTGACCTGCCCGGCCTGAATTTCCAACTCGGCCAAGACATCGACGCCCTGCGCGACGCGGTGCGCGACTTTGCGCAAGCCGAAATCGCGCCCCGTGCGGCCGAGATCGACCGCCTTGACCAGTTCCCGATGGACCTGTGGCGCAAGATGGGCGAGCTGGGCGTGCTGGGCATTACCGTGGGCGAGGAGTATGGCGGCGCGAACATGGGCTATTTGGCCCACATGATCGCCATGGAAGAAATCTCCCGTGCCAGCGCCTCTGTGGGCCTGAGTTACGGTGCGCACTCCAATTTATGCGTCAACCAAATCAAGCGCAACGGCACGCCAGAGCAGCGCGCCAAATACCTGCCCAAGCTGATCAGTGGCGAACACGTGGGGGCCTTGGCCATGTCCGAACCCGGTGCGGGCTCCGACGTGCTCAGCATGAAGCTCAAGGCCGAATGGCAAGAGCCAAGTGCCTCGGGCGGCGGTTACTACCTGCTCAATGGCAACAAGATGTGGATCACCAACGGTCCTGATGCAGACACCCTGGTGGTCTATGCCAAGAGCGAACCCGAGCTGGGGGCACGCGGCGTGACGGCCTTTCTCATCGAAAAGGGCATGAAAGGTTTCAGCATCGCCCAAAAGCTCGACAAGCTGGGCATGCGCGGCAGCCACACCGGCGAGCTGGTGTTTGAGAACGTGGAAGTGCCCGCCCAAAACATCCTGGGCGGCCTGAACAATGGCGCCAAGGTGCTGATGAGTGGTTTGGATTACGAACGTGCTGTGCTCACGGGCGGCCCGCTGGGCATCATGCAAGCTGTCATGGACAATGTGATCCCTTACATCCACGACCGCAAGCAGTTTGGCCAGAGCATTGGTGAGTTTCAGTTGATCCAGGGCAAAGTGGCTGACATGTACACCGTGCTGCAAGCGGGTCGCTCATTTGCTTACACCGTGGCCAAGAACCTCGATTTGTTGGGCGTCGAGCATGTGCGTCAGGTGCGCAAAGACTGCGCCAGCGTGATTTTGTGGACCGCCGAAAAAGCCACCTGGATGGCCGGAGAAGGCGTGCAGATTTTCGGTGGCAACGGCTACATCAACGACTATCCGCTGGGCCGTTTGTGGCGCGATGCCAAGTTGTACGAAATCGGCGCGGGCACCAGTGAAATCCGCCGCATGTTGATCGGGCGCGAGCTGTTTGCCGAAACTTGCTAAGTTTGTGAGGCCACTGCGAAAATGATCCTATGAGCAAATCACTTCAGCATCTCTTTGACAACAACCGGGCTTGGGCTGCGCGCATGCAGCAAGAGAACCCGGCCTATTTCAGTCGCTTGGCCAACCAGCAATCTCCCAAATACCTGTGGATTGGTTGCTCCGACAGCCGCGTACCTGCCAATCAAATTACCGGACTCGATCCGGGCGAAGTCTTTGTCCACCGCAATGTGGCCAATGTGGTGGTGCACTCTGACCTGAACGCCTTGTCGGTCATCCAATACGCAGTGGATGCGCTCAAGGTCGAGCACATCATGGTCGTGGGCCATTACGGCTGCGGCGGCGTCTTGGCCGCCACCCGCGGCACCCGTGTGGGCTTGGCTGACAACTGGCTGCGCCATGTGCAAGACGTGCGTTTGCGCCACCGCCAGCGCCTGAACCATTTGCCGCAAGCGGAACTCGAATCCGTGATGTGCGAGATGAACGTGATCGAGCAGGTCGGCAACGTCGCCCTGTCCAATGTGATGCAAGACGCCTGGAGCCGTGGCCAAAATGTCACCGTTCATGGCTGGATTTACGGTCTGGAGGATGGCTTGGTCAAAGACCTGGGCGTCAGCATGACCGGCTCACACGAGGTGGTGAACGTGTTTCGCCGCGCCTTCAAACGCTATCCCCGAGGCTGAGCCTACCGGGCTCGCCGAAACCTTCATTGAACAGGAGAACACCATGTCCGACCCCATCGTCATCGTCAGCGCGGCCCGCACGCCCATGGGCAGCTTTCAGGGCGACTTCTCGACACTTGCCGCCCACGATCTGGGTGGCGCAGCCATCCGCGCGGCCGTCGAGCGCGCAGGTATCAGTCCTGAGCTGGTCACCGAAGTGCTGTTTGGCAACTGCCTGATGGCAGGGCAAGGCCAGGCGCCTGCGCGTCAGGCAGGCTTCAAAGGCGGTTTGCCCCAAAGCGCGGGCGCAGTCACGCTGTCCAAAATGTGCGGCTCCGGCATGCGCGCGGCCATGTTCGCGCACGACATGCTGATCGCAGGTTCGCATGACGTGCTGGTGGCCGGCGGCATGGAAAGCATGACCAACGCGCCTTATCTGATGCTCAAAGGCCGGGGTGGTTACCGCATGGGCCACGACAAAATTTACGACCACATGATGCTCGACGGCCTGGAAGACGCCTACGAAGCCGGTCGCAGCATGGGCACCTTTGGCGAAGACTGCGCGGCCAAATACAGCTTCACCCGCGCCGAGCAAGACCACTTTGCCACCACCAGCGTGCAACGCGCCAAGGCGGCCACCGAGTCGGGCGCGTTTGCGGCCGAGATCACGCCCGTCACGGTGAAAGACCGCAGCGGCGAACGCGTCGTGTCCGTTGACGAAGGCCCCGGCAAAGTCAAGCTCGACAAGATCACCAGCCTCAAGCCCGCCTTCAAGAAAGACGGCACCATCACCGCCGCCAGCAGCTCGTCCATCAACGACGGTGCGGCCGCCATGGTGCTGATGCGCGAAAGCACCGCCGCCAAGCTGGGCTGCAAACCACTGGCCCGCATCGTCAGCCACGCCACCCACGCGCAAGAGCCCGAGTGGTTTGCCACCGCCCCTGTGGGCGCCACCCAAAAAGCCTTGGCCAAAGCGGGTTGGACGGTGCAAGACGTCGACCTGTGGGAAGTCAACGAAGCCTTTGCCGTGGTGCCGATGGCGCTCATGAAAGAGCTGGGCGTGTCGCACGACAAGGTCAACGTGAATGGCGGCGCTTGCGCGTTGGGTCACCCGATTGGCGCGTCCGGTGCCCGCATCATGGTCACGCTGATCCACGCGCTGAAAGCCCGTGGCCTCAAGAAGGGCCTGGCCACCTTGTGCATTGGCGGTGGTGAAGGCACGGCGGTGGCGCTGGAACTGGTGTGATGTATGAAAACGGTCCTCCTCATCGGCGCATCCCGCGGCATCGGCCACGAGTTGGCCCGTCAATACACCGAAGACGGTTGGCGCGTCATCGCCACTGCCCGGTCTGACGAAGGTATTGAGCGCCTGAAGGCGCTGGGCGCGCAAACTCTGCGCCTGGATGTGGCCGACCCGGCCAGCAACTCTGGGCTGTCTTGGCAGCTTGACGGCGTAAAAATCGACCTGGCCATTGATGTGGCGGGCGCGATGGACCGCGCCAGCGCCAACACCCCACCCACCCGCGAAAGCTTTGATGCCGTGATGCACACCAACGTGATGGGCGCGATGCAGGTCATTCCGCAAATCGCGCCGATGGTGCAAGAGACAAAAGGCGTGATCGCCTGCATCAGCTCGGTCATGGGCAGCCTGCAAGAGACCACCAGCGGGAACGCAGCGCTTTACCGCGTGAGCAAGGCCGCACTCAACATGGTGGTGCGCTGCGCCCAGGCCGAGCAGCCTGATGTGACCGTGCTGGCCATCCACCCCGGCTGGGTGCAGACCGACATGGGCGGCGCGGCCGCCCCGCTCACGCCTGAGCAAAGCGCGAGCAGCTTGCGCCAGACGCTGAACCGCATCCTTGAACAACGCGACCCTAAGTACCGGGGTGCATTTTTGAACCACGACGGCCAGACCCTGCCGTGGTGACCCGATAACGAAAGAGCCCCATGCTGCTGACCCCCGACCAGGAAATGATCCGCGACGCCGTGCGCGACTTTGCGCAGCGCGAACTCTGGCCCCACGCCGCCGAGTGGGACAAAAAGCACCACTTTCCCAAGGAGGCGCACCGGGGCCTGGCCGCGCTGGGCGCGTATGGCATTTGCGTGCCCGAAGCGCTGGGCGGTGCGGGCTTGAACTATGTGACGATGGCACTGGTGCTCGAAGAAATCGCGGCCGGTGACGGCGGCACCAGCACCGTGATCAGCGTGACCAATTGCCCGGTGAATGCGATCTTGATGATGTACGGCAACACCGCGCAACAAGCGCAGTGGCTCACGCCCCTGGCCCAAGGCGAGATGCTGGGCGCGTTTTGCCTGACCGAGCCGCATGTGGGCTCAGACGCTTCGGCTCTGCGCACCACCGCCGTGAAAGACGGCGACGCTTACGTCATCAACGGCGTCAAGCAGTTCATCACCAGCGGCCAAAACGGCGACGTGGCCATCGTGATCGCGGTGACCGACAAAGGCGCGGGCAAAAAGGGCCTGAGCGCCTTCATCGTCCCCACCCGTTCGCCCGGCTACAACGTGGCGCGCCTGGAAGACAAGCTGGGCCAGCACAGCAGCGACACGGCGCAAATCAACTTTGACAACTGCCGCATCCCCGCCGACAACCTGATCGGCCAGGAAGGCGAGGGCTACAAGATCGCTTTGTCTTCGCTCGAAGGCGGGCGCATCGGCATTGCCGCGCAAAGCTTGGGCATGGCGCGCAGCGCGCTCGATGTGGCCATCGACTACGCCAAGCAGCGCGAAAGCTTTGGCACCGCCATCTTCAACCACCAGGCGGTGGGGTTCCGTTTGGCCGACTGTGCCACGCAGCTTGAAGCGGCGCGCCAGCTCATCTGGCATGCGGCCAGCTTGCGCGACGCGGGCCGACCCTGCCTCAAAGAAGCGGCCATGGCCAAACTGTTCGCCAGCGAAGCCGCCGAAATGGTGTGCTCCGCCGCCATTCAGACGTTGGGCGGCTACGGCTATGTGAGCGACTTCCCGGTCGAGCGCATTTACCGCGATGTGCGCGTGTGCCAAATCTACGAAGGCACGAGTGACGTGCAAAAAATCATCATCCAGCGCGCGCTGTGATGACGGCGTGTCCCTGCGGCAGAAATACGGCCAAAGGCCAGGTGCTGAACCTGGGCGCTTGCTGTGGCCCCTTTCACGCAGGCCTTGCAGCACCGGATGCCGAAAGCCTGATGCGCTCGCGTTACAGCGCCTTTGTGCGGGGCGATGTGCCCTATTTGCTGGCCACTTGGCACGGCAGCCACAGGCCTGCCGTGCTGACACTTGAACCCGGGGCCAAGTGGCTGGGGCTTCAAATCAAGCAACACCGCACCACGGGTGAGCACAGCGCCGAGGTCGAATTCGTCGCGCGTTTTCGCGTGGACGGCAAGGCCATCCGCCAACACGAACGCAGCCGCTTTGTGCGCGAGGATGGCCGCTGGTTTTATGTCGATGGCGATGTGCTTTGAGGCGAGCAGAGGCAGACCGTATGATCCCCCGCATGAACTTTGAAGCCATTTTGTTCGACTGCGACGGCGTGCTCGTTGACAGCGAGTCCATCACCTGCGGCGTGTTGCGTGACATGTTCGAGGAGCAGGGCTGGCGCATGACGCTGGCCGAGTGCATGCAGCGCTTTGTCGGTCACACGGTCAAAAGCCAGGGCGTGACCATTGAGGCGCATACCGGCCAGCCGCTCACCGACGCCTGGCTGCAGCAGTTTTTTGAGCGGCGCAATGTGCGTTTGCAAGAAAGCATCACCGCCATCGAGGGCGTGCATGACGCGGTCGCACACTTACACGCGTACTGCCAAGGCCGCATCGCCGTGGCTTCGGGTGCTGACCGTTTCAAGGTCGAGATGATGCTCAAGCAAGTGGGCCTGCACAGCTTCTTTGAAGGCCGCATTTTCAGCGGTCACGAAATGCCGCGCAGCAAGCCGCACCCCGATGTGTACCTGGCTGCTGCCGCTCACTTGCAAATTGATCCGGCGCGTTGTCTGGTGGTCGAAGACACCACGGTGGGCATCACGGCGGGTGTGGCTGCGGGCGCCACCGTCTGGGCCTATGCCGCGCCCCCTGCGGCGCACGAGCCACTGCTGCAAGCCGGGGCTGCGCGGGTGTTCACTGGCATGCATGAATTGCGCTTGCACTGACTGGCGCAACAGCCCTTCAGTCGGTGGCCTTGTGCGCTTGGGCCGCCTCCTGGATTCGCAATCTTTGCTCCTCCGAGAGCCTGGCCAAGTTCTTGAGCTGCATACCCATGCGCGGATTCTTCTCCAGCAGCGGCTTGTGGCGTCTTAAAAAATCCCAATACAGCGTGGTGTAGGGACATGCTGTGGGCCCCACCGATTGCGCAGTATCAAACTTGCAGCCAGTGCAGTGGTTGCTCATCCGCTGAATGTACTTGCCACTGGCCACATAAGGCTTGCTGGCCATCAGGCCGCCATCGCCGAACTGGGACATGCCCAGCGTGTTGGGCAGTTCCACCCATTCGACCGCGTCCACAAACACACTCAAAAACCACGCATGCATCTGCTGCGGCTGCACACCGCGCATCAGGCCATACAGGCCCAGCACCATCAGCCGCTGGATGTGGTGCGCATAACCGTGCTTCAGTGTTTGCTGCAGGGCGTCGCGCAGGCAGGCCATGTCGGTCTCGCCGGTCCAAAAAAATGCGGGCAAGGCTTCTTGCGCGTCCAGTGCGTTGAGGGCGATGTAGCCCGGCATCTGCGTCCAGTACATGCCGCGCACGTATTCACGCCAGCCTAAAATTTGCCGCACAAAACCTTCCACGGCGGGCAGTGGTGCATGGCCTGCTTGCCAGGCATCCTGCGCCGCTTGCACCGCTTCTTGTGCGGACAGCAGTTTCAGGTTCAGGCACACCGACAGCATCGAGTGGTAGAGCCAAGGCTCGCCCGCCCACATGGCGTCTTCGAATTGGCCGAACAAAGGCAAACGGTGGGCCATGAAGTCCTGCAGGGCCTCCAGTGCCTGCACCCGGGTGACAGGCCAGCCAAAGTCGGTCAGCTCACCGGGGTGATTCGCGAACACTTTGTGCACCAGCGCGATGACCTGCACCGTGACCTCGTCTGGCACAAAGCGCTTGGGCGCAGGCAGGTTTTGCGGGCCTTTTTTGCCAAACGATTCGCGGTTGTCGGCGTCAAAATTCCATTGACCTCCAACCGGTTGTTTGCCTTCCATCAGGATGCCAAAGCGCTGACGTTGTTCGCGGTACCAATATTCCATGCGCAATTGTTTGCGCCCTTGGATGTGCGCCGAAAAGTCGCGCTCGGTGGTGAAAAAACTGCTGTCGTCGCGCACGCTCAGTGTCCGCTGATGCGCCTTGGCGGTGGCCTGCAAAGCCTGCAAAACGCGCCAGTCACCGGGCGCGGTCATCACCAGTTGGGTGGGTTGCCATGTGGCGATGGCGCGGGCCAGCTCGCCTTGCAGCGTCCCGCTGTGGCCGGCTTGGTCCAGCTCGGTGTAGTCCACCCGCCATCCTTTGCCCTGCAGGGCATGCGCGAAGTGCCGCATGGCGCTCAGGAACACCGCAATGCGCTGTTTGGCCGAGGGCACATGCGTTGACTCCTGCATGGCCTCGGCCATCCAGACCACATCTTGCGCCGGGTCAAAGTCGGCCAGGGCGCTGGCGTCTTCGGCGAGCTGATCGCCCAGCACAATGACCAAGTGGCGAATCGGAGCGGTCGGTGTTGTGATTGCGGTCATGTCAAAAATTCCATTGGGTTTGCGGGTCTTCAAGGGCAGGGGGTGTGCGGCGGCGCCGGCTCGGCTGGGTGACCCGCCGTGAGGCGTGTTGTTCAATGATGGCTTGTTTGCCTTCGCGCACTTGGGGGGTGTTGCGCCGCGCATGCAGCAGGGCTTTGGCCGTGCGTGTGGCTGCAGGCAGGTCGACCACGGGTAGGGGCCAGTGGTTGCCGACCACCACACCGCACTGCGCCTGCACCGAAGGCGGCATCTTCCAGGGCTCGAACAGCCAGGTGTCGGGCACTTGGCGCAGCACCGGCAGCCAGCGCCGCACAAAAACGCCTTGCGGGTCGTGGTCTTGCGCTTGCTTGATCGGGTTGTACACGCGGGTGGTGTTGATGCCGGTGGTGCCCGACTGCATCTGCATCTGGCTCCAGTGGATGCCAGGCTCGTAGTCCACAAACTGCCCGGCCAGCCACTGCCCCACTTCGCGCCAGTGCAGCCAAAGGGGGTAAGCCGCCACCGACACCAGCATGGCACGCATCCGGAAATTGAGCCAACCGGTCTGTTGCAGCATCGTCACACAGGCGTCCACCAGCGGCCAGCCGGTGGTGGCGGTGCGCAAGCGCTCAAAGTGCACGGGGTTCCATTCGCCTTCGCGCAGGCCGTCGTAACCACGGTGCATGTTGCGGTGCTCGATGGCGGGCTCGCTCTCGAGCTTTTGCATGAAATGGCAATGCCAGTGCAAGCGGCTGGTGAAGGCCACGAGGCCCTTGCGGGTCCACGGGTCCAGGCCTGGCTGGCTCAAGGTCTGTTCGGTGGCCTGCACCACCTCGCGCATGCTCAGGCAACCCCAGCTCAGGTAAGGCGACAAACGCGAGCAGGCGCTGGTGGCGCTCAGGGGCGATGAAATGCCGCCCCGGTATTGGCCGCTGCGCGTGTTCAAAAAACTCTGCAAGGTCTGCAAAGCTGCTTGCCTGCCGCCGGTTTGCCGCTCGGGTGCCGCGTCCGGGGCCAGCCCCCAAGCGTGCCAGTCGGGCCAGCGCTCTGCAGGCCAGGGCCACGGGGCTGGTGTGAGGGGGGGCGTGTTCCGCTGGGGCGCTTGCATGCGTTGGGTCCACAGCGCACTCCACTGGTTGCGGCTGGGCAGTCTGCGCACCACGCCGGTTTGGCTGTGCTCGTGCCACTGCACGCCGTGCGCGGCGCACCAGCGGGCCACGGCTTTGTCGCGTTCGTAAGTCAAGCCGTTGCCGGTTTCTTCGTGCGCATGCAGGTGGCTGAAGGCTTGCGTCTGGTGCAGGCGTTCGAGCACCTCGGTGACCTCGCCTGTGAGCACCTGCAGGCGCACCCCGCAGGCCTTGAGTTGCACAAACAAGTCACGCAGGCATTCACGTACAAAATCAAACTGCCTTTGCGAAGCGTCCGGGCTGCGCCAGTAAGAGGGCTCCACGATGTAAACGCACATGACCGGGCCCAGCGCTGCTGCGGTGCACAGAGCCGTGTTGTCGTGCACCCGCAAATCGCGTTTGAACCAGACCAGTTGTGTGCCCATGTCAGGGGGCCAAGTTGCGAGAGGGGCCGGACGCACTGACGGCGGGGTCAAAGCAGGCTAACAAATCGCTCGGCACCGATTCGACTTGGCGCGCCAGGTAAGCGCGAATGGTCGTTGCAGCCAGCCAAGGATAAGTCTGGCCGCTCCAAATGCCCCTGGGTGCAATGACCCAGTTTGAACCGGTCTTTTGCATCACAACCACCGCAGGCAACAGCGTCTCAAATTCAACTTCGAGCAGCATCCAATCGCCGCGCACCGAAGCGGCGACAAGGCGTGCGCTTTGGGAGGCGGGCGCACTGTATTCTTTCAATGTGCGCAGAGCCAAGGCCAAGCGCTCATCATCTTGCTTTGGCACTTTCACCTCAGCGCAGTTGCGACGCAGGCTATTGAATTGGTTGCGCAGCCAGCCCTCAGCGTCCACCGGTCGGCCGTCTACCACCAGCAAATGGCCGCCGTCCGCTTGAACCCAGTCCAAGTGGCTCACCGTGACCGCGATGAAAGTGACGATCAGCGCCGACAGCGCGACATGCGGTTTCATGCCGAGGGGCCTTGCAAAGTCGTGTCTGCGTGCAGCGGGATATTTTCGTGCTGCGCCACCATCTCCAGCGCCTTCTCGAACAAGGCACGCGCCGAACCCGACACCGTACTCAGGTAAGCGTGCAGATGCGCGTCGTCGGCGCTTTTGTTGAGGCATTCCTGGCTGTACTGTTCAAAGCTGGCCAGTTGCGTGATCAGCTCAGCGACGTGTTTGGGGCATTCACACAGCACTTGGCTCGAGATATTGGCCACCCTGCGCAAGGTTTCGTCGCTGTATTTGCGCGGCGGCACCAAGCCACTGCGCTGAAAATCGTTGACTTCCTGGGTATGGTCCATCCACAAGACAGAGTTGATCAGCTCGCCCAGTTCTGCGTTGGAGACCGGCTCTCTGCGCACCTTAACGCCGGCCAGTTTCAGTGCTGCGACCACGGGTTCTTGACCAAAGTTGTAGAGCACGATCGCTTGTTGAAAATGATGTGCAAGCACCAGCCGCTGAATGTCTCTGCCCGCAATCACATCCAGCGAGTTGACGCGCACCAGCAGCACCAAGGGTTGCGAAGCCAAGGGCGCTTGGCGTGCCGCGTCCAGATCTTCAAGAATCTCGGTGATCTGTATGGATTTGTCACTCAAACCCTGCGACAGCTGGCTTGACTCCATGCGGGCGGCCATGCCCACGCCAACCACGGCCATGGTCACCGGTGTGGCCTGCGAAGGGCCCGGGTGGTTCAGCCGGTGGGCCGTTCTTTGTTGCTGGAGCAAGGTATTGAGCTGCGACGCTGACAGTGCGGCGATGGTGCTGATGCTGTGGCCCGATTCGGTCAGCTGTTTGATGAGCGAGGCGCGCAGGACATCTTCATCTGAATACTGCCGGTGCCGGCCTTCGGATTTGTGAGGTGCAAATGCGGCATGTCGGGTCTCCCAGACCCGCAAGGTGGACACGGGCACGCCGCTGAGGGCCGATACAGCACCAATGCGGTGGTTGGAAATGGAAGAAGGCATCAAAATCACCTGATTTGAGTAGGTATTGAGTTGAATTATAGGAATAAATAAAGTTTTGCGTAGATTTTATGGGGCAGGGTGGTAAATTCGGCGCCTTAGTTGGGGAAATTCCATGGTGAACAAAAAAACTTTCAATGCAATCCGTACGCTGGTGCAGATGGCTTGCCTGCCGCCTGGTGTCAGCATCTCTACCACGGAGTTGTCACGCCACCTGCATTTGTCCGTTTCGTACTTAGAGAGCTTGCTGAAAGTGCTGAGAGAAAACAAACTCGTTTATTCGACACGCGGCCCAGGCGGTGGTTACGAACTGGCCTTGCCTGCCGCACGGCTGAGCTTGTGGTCCGTGGCGCAGGTTTTCGAGGACCGAGTGAAGCATCAACCCCCAACGGACACGCACCAAATTGATTTGGATGCCCTGCTGGGCGGAGAGATTGAGGCCCAGTTTCAACGCATCCTCTCATCCAGTTTCATCGGTGACCACATTGACCACACCTATGCCATGACGCTGCCCCGTGAGCCCCATCGTTGGAGTTTCGGTTTCAAGCCCTTGGCGCCCACGCACTTGCCTATGGCGCCCAATTCAGTGTTCCAGCTCTCCCAATTCATGGGCATCCGGGCTGCCGCATGATGCCTGGCCGACCAGTTTTCTTTGTTTCATAACCCTGCGAGTACAAACCATGACATCTTTCAATTCCAACCCCTCACGCCGTGTATTCATCATGCAGGCCGCTGCAGCATCTGCGGCCGTATTGACGGCGCAGCAAGTTGCTGCACAAGCTGCGCTGGCCGAAACGGATGCTCAGGCTGTGGCCCTTGGCTACAAAGCCGATGCAAGCAAAGTGGACAAAGCCAAACAGCCCAAATTTGCCGCCGGTCAAGCCTGCTCAAGTTGCGCTCTTTTCCAAGGTGCGTCGGGCGCAGCGGCCGGCGCTTGCCCCTTGTTTGCTGGCAAACAGGTGGCCGCCAAAGGATGGTGTACCGCTTGGGCTAAAAAGGCCTGATCGGCCATTGCGGGCAGGTATGTATCTCAGAGCTGTTGATTGAAGTCCATGCGAGCCCTGTGGTTGTCCCTGCCCGAAACCGATCCATTGCCGCTGGACCCCACAGCATGGCCCCCATGTGACAAAGTCTTGCAAGTGGCTTGGTCGCAAGCCCTCGGGCGTTTGCGGTCCCAGTCCGAAGCGGACACAGTGCTTTGGGTGTTGCAAGTGGATGCGCCGCAGCAGGTCTCTGCAGATTTGAGACAAGCTTTAGTTGACGCCAAGCCGGATACCTGGGTGCTGGTCTTGCTGCCCTGGGACAGACGCTCAGAGGTGGCTGAATGGTTGGATGCCGGTGCAGACCGTTGCCTTCCCTGGCCCAGTCAACCTGTGTTGCTGTCTGCCCAGCTGCGTGCGCTGGACAGACGCAGCCGCGCCCATGAAGTTGGCATGAGTCAATTTGGCAGTTTAGGCTTTGACCACGCCACCATGACTTTGATGTGCAATGAACACCGCATCGCGCTGACCCAAAGGGAGGCCCAGGTCATGTCGCTGTTGATGCAGCGCGTTGGGAAAATGGTCTCCAACCCTGAAATTTTGCTGCACATGGCCAAGGGCCAATCTTGTGTCTTGCGGCCGGCCGCGGTTCAGCTCTACGTGCATCGGATCAACAGAAAAATTGAGCCTTACGGTTTGCATGTCCATTGCGTCAAACTTTTGGGTTACCGATTGAGTGTCAAGCCCAAAGCCTTGCCAACGCAGCTGTCTCCAGTCTGGGGGCAGGCTGCTGTATCGGCCCATCGCCCTTTTGCAAGTTACCAAGCGCATGCCCGTGGCCCTTGGGGCCATGGATGAAAAAACCTTTCAAAGGAAACAAGTCGAACTTGCCCAGCAAGCTGTGCGAGCGCTGCGAGCGGGTCATGACGTGGCGCAAGTCATGGGCCAAAAATTGGGAGCAAGTCAAATACTGCTCACAGTCCTGCCGTGACGCCAAGCCCCGCGGCGGCGGGCGCCTGGCCTGATCTGCGCTTGGGGTCGGCAGCCGGGGCGATGCTCAGATGTTTTGGCGAAAAGCCTCGGGTGAACGCCCAGTCCATCCTTTGAAGGCCCGCATGAAGCTCTTTTCGTTTTGAAAACCCGCTTCGGCTGCGATTTGTTTGATCGGGCGTTGAGTGCGCAGCAGCAAATCGATCGCCTTGTCGCGCCGCACGCTGTCCTTGAGGGCTTGCAAGCGGGCCCCTTCCTCTTGGAGTTGCCGGTGCAGCGTGCGGGTTGAAAGGTTCAGCCAAGCCGCCAGATCCTGGGCGTTGCGGCATTGTGCGGGGTGCTCGGCCAGCGTTTGGCGTACTTTTTCGACCAGCAGACGGTCACGCCGATAGGGACGCACCGTCAGCAGCAAAGCACGTTGCAGCATCCGTTGCAACGCCGCCTCATCGCGGCGAATGGGCAGCTCCAGGTAGCCTGCGTCAAAGCTCAGTTGGCTGTGGGGTGCATCGAAATGCACCGGGCCGTCAAACAGCACACGGTAGCTGTCTGAATGAAGTGGCGCCGAAAACCGCATCTCGCTGGCGGTGAGCGGGATGCGCGAATCGGTCAACCAGCAGGCCACACCCAGCGCGTTGCGCAAGACCGAAACGGTGCAAAACTCGCGCAGGGTTTTCAGGTCCTGCGCCTCGTGCAGCGCAATGTGGGCCAGCCCATCCGAGGTGTGCAAGTTCAGCCGGATGTCGTCGGTCAGCAGATTGTGGTGGCGGCACCAGCGCGCCAGCGCCAGCCCCAAGGTGGGGGCCGTCAGTGAGGCGCGCACCAGCATGCCGTAGCTGCCCCAAGGCAGGCGTCGGCGAAACCAGCCCAGCGCTTCATCGTCCAACTCGCGCATGGCGGCCTCGCTCATCCACTCCATTTGCAGCGCCGTCACGCGGGCTTGGGGGCGATGGAGCAAACTTGGCGCAATTTGTGCCTTTTGCAGGGCTTGTTTCGGGTCCAGGTTCCGCTGCGTGTAGGCTTGGACGATCGCGGCAATAAAGGCAATGGGAGTTTCGGCGCGAGAAGCGGGCAATGCGGTGCTCATGGTGCCGTGCATTTTGGCAGGATTTGCAACCCTTGTGGCTTGGCCTGCAAAGGCAAGGCGCTTTATGCTGTCGGTGACAAGCGATCCCACTGGAGGCTCTATGACTGTTTTGCTCTCTCAACTCAATGCCCGATCAGCCGAATTCGTGGCCAACGCCGCCGCCATGCAGGCCCTGGTCGATGACCTGCGCGCCCACCTGGAGCGGGTGGCCCAAGGCGGGGGCGAAGCCGCCCGCGCCAAGCACACCGGCCGCGGCAAGCTGCTGCCGCGTGACCGGGTGCAAATGCTGCTCGACCCCGGCACGCCTTTTCTGGAAGTCGCGCCGCTGGCAGCCCTCAACATGTACAACAACGACGCGCCCAGCTCGGGCGTGATCGTGGGCATTGGCCGCGTGAGCGGAGTGGACTGCATGATCGTGTGCAACGACGCCACGGTGAAGGGCGGCACCTATTACCCCCTCACGGTGAAAAAGCATTTGCGTGCGCAAGAAATTGCGCAGCAAAACCGCTTGCCCTGTATTTATTTGGTGGACTCGGGCGGGGCCAATCTGCCCAACCAGGACGAGGTCTTTCCTGACCGCGATCACTTTGGCCGCATCTTTTTTAACCAGGCCAACATGAGCGCGCAGGGCATCGCGCAAATCGCGGTGGTCATGGGCAGCTGCACGGCGGGCGGGGCTTACGTGCCCGCCATGAGCGACGAAACCATCATTGTCAAGAACCAGGGCACCATCTTTTTGGGCGGCCCGCCGCTGGTGAAAGCCGCCACCGGTGAGGTGGTCAGCGCCGAAGATTTGGGTGGCGGCGATGTGCACACCCGCCTGAGCGGCGTGGCCGACCATTTGGCGCAAAACGATGTGCATGCGCTGGCTTTGGCGCGTCAAGCCGTGAAAAACCTGAATGCGCAAAAGGCACCCAACATCGCCACCCACACACCTGTGCCCCCCAATTTTGCGGCCCAAGAGCTTTATGGTGTGATCCCCACGGACACGCGCAAGCCGTTTGATGTGCGCGAGATCATCGCCCGCATCGTGGACGGCTCGGCGTTTGACGAATTCAAATCGCGCTTTGGTACCACCTTGATCTGTGGCTTTGCCCGCATCGAAGGCATGCCGGTGGGCATCATCGCCAACAACGGCATCTTGTTCAGCGAGTCGGCTTTGAAGGGCGCGCATTTCATCGAACTGTGCTGCCAGCGCAAGATCCCGCTGGTGTTTTTGCAGAACATCACCGGCTTCATGGTGGGCCGCAAATACGAGAACGAGGGCATTGCCCGCAACGGCGCCAAAATGGTCACGGCCGTGGCCACCGCCGCTGTGCCCAAGTTCACCATCATCATTGGCGGCAGCTTTGGCGCAGGCAACTATGGCATGTGCGGCCGAGCCTACAGTCCCCGCTTTTTGTGGATGTGGCCCAACGCGCGCATCAGCGTGATGGGCGGTGAGCAAGCCGCCAGCGTGCTGGCCACCGTCAAACGCGATGGCATCGAGGGCAAAGGCGGGCAATGGAGCGCCGACGAAGAAGCCGCGTTCAAAGCCCCCATCAAAGAACAATACGAGGTGCAAGGCCACCCCTACTACGCGACCGCCCGCCTGTGGGACGACGGCATCATCGACCCGGCCGACACCCGCCGCGTGCTGGCGCTGGGCCTGAGTGCATCGTTCAACGCGCCGATTCCCGAGACGAAATTTGGACTTTTCCGCATGTGATGTGTATGATTTCGTAAATTCATACACATTCAGGAGGCTTTCAAAATGCGCACCAACATCGTGATTGACGACAAGCTCATGGCCGATGTCATGGCTTATGGCGATTTCAAAACCAAGCGAGAGGCTGTGGAAGAGGGCTTGCGCATGCTCAAGCGGCGCAAAGTCTATGACGGCTTGCTGGCCTTGCAAGGACAACTTCAGTGGGACGACTCTGAGGAAGGATGGACCCGCTGGCGGGGGCAGCAGCAGGCTTTGAAGGCTGCAGGCGAGCCTTACGACCGCGCCATTGATGCGGCAGAGAAGGTCTACACAGGCGATAAGGCTTTGCTGCTTCAAGAGCCTGAGCCTCCCACACTGACCGCAAAAGTCCGGAAGAAGCCATGATTCTGGTGGACTCCAGCGTCTGGATTGACTTCTTCAATCAAGCGCCGACACCGCAACGCCTGCAACTGGTGCGCTGGCTGGAAGGTGGAGACGTGTCGATTGGCACAGCCGATCTGGTGGTGTTCGAAGTGCTGCGCGGATTTCGCAACGACACAGCCCGTCGCGCGGCAGAAAGCCTGCTGTTGAATTTACCTGTGATGGACATTGGCGGGGCGGCCAATGCGCTCAGCGCGGCTGCGCTGTACCGCCTTTTGCGGGCACAGGGCCGTACCGTGCGCAGTCCCATCGACGTGTTGCTGGCCAGCTACTGCATGACCCACGGCCACACGCTGCTGCACCGCGACGCGGATTTTGAATCACTCAAAACCCTGGGAGGGCTGGACACATGGCCACCATGAACACATCGACTTGGCACCGCCACTTCAACGCCCAAGCGTGTTACCACGCCTGGGCCACGCACCGCCTGCTCGAAGCGGTCTCGCGCGTTTCGGACGAAGACTACCGGCGCGATGGGGGTCTGTTTTTCAAAAGCATCCACGGCACGCTGAACCACATGCTGGTGGCCGAGCACCTGCTTTGGTATGCGCGTTTTGCCAAAGGCGC
>Ga0114964_10000519_pt1 | contig 29786 bp, 28 predicted proteins | sample C_131016_MF_Meta_FD_92638 | JGI IMG/M metagenome (GOLD analysis project Ga0114964, IMG submission 92638) | Freshwater microbial communities from Lake Croche, Canada to study carbon cycling - C_131016_MF_MetaG | ecosystem: Environmental > Aquatic > Freshwater > Lake | place: Lake Croche, Canada...
GTGACTCCGGGAATTGATGAAATCACTTTCGCTACACCAGCGGCTTTGCCAACTTCAGTTTGAATTAAAATGTAGGCCTGCACTGACATGATTCCCCCTGAAGTCCGGTATTTCCTTAATTATTCCACTAGTGTCATAGGCTACCTCGTGATAGGCAGCTTGAAAAAGAGGGAGATTGGAGACTCATGACAACTGAAGCTCAATTTCTTTCAGCCCTTGAAAAAACCTTTAATTCCCGCTCGGCGGAGGTAGTTGTTGGAATCGGCGATGATGCAGCGGTTATTTCGCCCCAGAAAAGAGCGCTTGCACTCTCAACTGACATGGCAGTGGAGGGAACGCACTTCAATCGCGCCTGGTCGAGCCTTTATGAAATTGGGGCAAAAATTTGTGCGGCGAATCTTGCCGATATTTTTGCGATGGGCGGTAGGCCAAAATTCTTACTCGTTGCAGCTGCAATTCCGCAAGAATTTTCGATTCAAGATTTAATCAATGTTGCCGAAGGCATTCGCGATGAAGCAGCAAAGGTTGGCGCTTATGTGGTTGGGGGAGACTTAACAAGATCACCTCTGCTCACAATTGCCATTAGCGTTTACGGAGATGTTGAAAACCCAATACTTCGTTCTGGCGCGCACATTGGCGATGTGGTAGCTCTTTCTTCACTTCCCGGAGATTCCGCTCGCGGCCTTGAATTGTTGCAGGCGGGGATAAACGATGAACGCAGCGCTGCCCACAAGTATCCTCAGGTTGAGTATGAAAAGGTCGCCAAGCTCAACCGAGCATTTGTTCACTCACTTACCGATGTCAGCGACGGACTAGTGGAAGAACTTTCGAGTATCGCCCGGCTTTCAGAAGTCGGCATTGAGCTCTCCTCTGAGCATCTAAAAAAGGATCTCCACGTCTTACACGGCGGGGAGGATCATATTTTTGTCGGAACCTTTACGCAGGCACCCGATGGATGGATTGAAATTGGGAAAGTTGTTTTTGGAAAATCGGTGCGCTTAGACGGTGAAGTAATTACCCATCAAGGATTTACACACTTCTAGCGAGTGGAACATCGTTAGTGATAATCACTCTAACTCCCAGTTCCTTGCACAATTTTATTTCATTTGCTTCGTTAACAGTCCACACTAAGGTATTAGATGGATTTCTTGGGACATAGCCATTTCGAATAATTTCGATATTTAGCCCCGCTGTGGCAAACCGAGCAAATGGTAAATTGTGACGGGAGTGCACTAAATATGTACCTATGTAGGGAGCTTGTGAGTTATAGCTTGTTGCCCACCATGAAAATGACATTAAGAAGATTTCGATTCCTGATGCCACTATCTCACTTCGCTTTGATTTGAGAAGTTTCGCTAATTCACGTTCTACTCTTCGCCCGTATCGCGCGGGATGTTTCGTTTCAATTGCCAGATCCTTCTTGGCGCTTATTGATAAGTCCAACAACTCATCCAAAGTCATCACCGGCCAGATTGCTCGAAGTTCTTCGAGCGTTGATGATGAGATCCGAGCAGGATTACCAGCAATCCGCTCCATGGTGGAGTCATGCCAAATAACGAGATGAAAATCGGAAGTTAAACGAATGTCGCATTCAAAGCCATCGGCGCCATCGGTGATGGCAGCGTGGTATGCAGCTGCTGATGATTCAGGATGTATTGCGTGGGATCCGCGATGTGCAAATATTCGCGAGATGCTCACAGTTTCCTCGGGGGAGCAGAACAGCCGTTTTAGCGGACTGCTTTACCAGCCTTCATGCACGAGGTGCAGACGTTCTGACGCTTGGAGACTCCGCCAATGAATGTACGGATGCTCTGGATATTTGGGTTCCAGCGACGACGTGTCTTACGCATTGAGTGCGAAACGTTATTGCCAAAGCTTGGGCCCTTGCCGCATAGATCGCATGTGGATGCCACGTGGAACTCCTTCATCAAATAAAACGAAAACCGATAAAAAACTAGACCCCGTAGGTTACCGAAAGGCGCTCGGATAGGCGAATTCGGGCAGACTGCTCCCATGAATAGCCAGAGCTCTCCGCTTGATAAGCCCCTCAAAGGGGTAATCGGGGATAGGACCGCTGCCGTCTTTGAAAAGGCCTTTGGCTATACCAGCGCAGGTGACCTTTTGCGTCACTACCCCCGCCGCTATGTCATGCGCGGTGAGCTCACCGATATCGCCGAGCTCAAAGAAGGTGATGAAGCTACGGTTATTGCCGACATCAAGAAGGTGAACCTGCGAAGAGCCACAGGGCGAGTTATTTTGGAAGTCATCATTACTGATGGCGTCGCCGAAATGTCACTCACCTTCTTTAATCAAGCTTGGCGCGAGAAACAACTCAAAGTTGGAATGCGCGGAATGTTCGCTGGAAAAGTAGGAGTCTTTAATAACAAGCGCCAGCTATCTCACCCAGATTATGAAATATTGCCAGAGGGCGGAGATGAAGAGGAAGCCACAGCGGCATTTGCCGGCAAGGCCCTCCCGCTTTACCCAGCTACTTCTAAATTGCCATCGTGGAAAATTGCTCAGTCAATAGAAGTGGCGCTTCATTCCATTGACGAGCTCGCTGATCCGATTCCGCCTGAGATATTGGAAAAGTTTCACTACCCAACTCTGGTTCAAGCCTTTCATTCCATTCATCAACCTTCTACGCGAGATGAGGCTGACGTTGCTCGGGCTCGTCTGACTTTCGATGAAGCACTTTTGTTACAACTGTTACTAGCGCAGCGAAAAGCAGAACTGCGCTCGCTTCCAACCGTTGCGCGCCCAATAAGGCAAGGTGGGCTTGTCAGCGAATTCGAAGCGCGCTTGCCCTTCACATACACCGATGGGCAAAAGGAAGTCTCTGCCGAAATAGAAGCAGACATGAATCAAACCCACCCGATGCATCGCTTACTTCAAGGTGAAGTTGGTTCAGGAAAAACAGTCGTGGCTCTTCGCGCGATGCTGGCGACAGTAGATACCGGCGGACAAGCCGCGCTCCTTGCCCCAACTGAAGTTCTTGCAATTCAACATTTCTCTACTATCAATCGAATACTTGGTCCACTTGCATCCGCTGGAACACTCGATGGAAGTGAAAATGGAACGCGTGTCGCTTTGCTGACAGGTTCCATGAGCGCGGCAACAAAAAGAGAAGTACTTGCGGAGATTGCCTCAGGAAGCGCAGGAATAGTTATCGGAACTCATGCTCTTTTGAGTCATGGCGTCGAATTTAATGATTTGGGACTTGTTGTAGTAGATGAGCAACATCGATTCGGAGTTGAACAGCGCGATTCATTGCGGGCAAAAGCAAAAGAAAATCAGCCTCCTCATCTACTTGTAATGACCGCGACTCCAATTCCCAGAACGGTTGCAATGACAGTGTTCGGAGACCTTGATGTCTCAACTCTGCGACAGCTTCCCTCTGGAAGACCAGTTATCACTTCACATTTAGTTCCCGCTCTAGATAAGCCACACTTTCTTGAGCGAGCTTGGGAACGTATTCGCGAAGAAGTGGCGAAAGGTCACCAGGCATATGTAGTGGCGCCCCGAATCTCTTCGACAGAGATTGAGGAAGGAGCTAATGTAATTACTGCCCGCGATAGAGAAGTGGCTGCTGCAATGGGGGTTTTGTTAGAAGAGCCGGCCGATCCAAAGACGATGGCAGCGGTTGAGGAGTTGGCACCGCAATTAGCGCTTGGAGCGCTTAAAGGGTTGAAAGTTGCGCCACTTCATGGACGACAAAGCTCTGAATTAAAAGATGAAACGATGCGAGCTTTCTCAGATGGAAAAATTGATGTTCTTGTGAGTACAACCGTTATTGAAGTTGGCGTCGATGTTCCTAACGCATCTGTGATGGTTATCATGAATGCCGATCGATTTGGCGTCTCACAACTCCATCAACTTCGCGGACGAGTAGGACGTGGAAAAGTTCCTGGACTTTGTCTATTTGTTACTGAGGCCCCAGAGGAGTCAAAGGCAATTGAGAGACTCACTGCCGTAACAAACACATTGGATGGCTTTGAACTGTCGCGCATCGATTTAGAACAGAGAAGTGAAGGTGACATCTTAGGAAAAGCTCAATCTGGTACAAAGTCCCAACTTCGGCTTTTGAGAGTGCTCAGGGATGAGCCACTCATTATCGAAGCAAGGGAAGTTGCAATTGCGATGATTGAAGTTGACCCCGAACTAAAGAATTCACCACACTTAGCGCTTGAAGTGAACGCACTTCGCGAAGAAGAAGCTGCCGCTTTTCTTGATAAGGGATAGGTTAAATGAGAATAATTTCTGGAAGCGCTAAAGGGAAGAAGCTTTTTTCACCTGACGATGATCGAGTCCGGCCAACATCGGATCGAGCACGCGAAGGGCTTTTCTCCTCCCTGGAATCGGCCTTTGGAGATTTTTCCAAACTATTTTTTCTCGATCTCTTTGCGGGAACAGGCGCTGTAGGGGTGGAAGCGCTCTCGCGTGGGGCTGAAGTAGTGCATTCTGTCGAGGCAGAGGTAGGCGATTTGGCTTCGCGCAATTTCGAGCTCGTTACAAACTCGGTTGGAAAATTTTCAGTGTACAAAAATCAAGCTAAAAGATTTCTTGAGTCAGATCACGCACTTTGCTATGACATAATTTTTATGGATCCTCCATATGAAATTTCAAATGAAGATATAACTGAGTTGCTCATGATTATCAACGAGAGAAAATTGATTCAGCCACGAGGAATGATCACGATTGAACGTAGGTCAAAAAATAAGCCCTTTGACTGGCCGCACGGCATGAGTTGTGAAAAAGTACGCTCATATGGGCAGGGAAGCATGTTCTATGGCGGTTACTCTGCTAGCGTTTTACCGTGAAGAAAGTAGTTTCCCCCGGATCCTTTGATCCCATAACTTTCGGGCATCTAGATATCATCAAGCGCGCTAGTTCGCTTTTTGATGAAGTTGTCGTGGCAGTACTTGTGAACAAAACAAAGAAGTCTTTATTCACAGTCGATGAGCGAATGGAAATGATTCGTGAAGTCACAAGTGAATATCAGAATGTCACAGTTGCTTCCTGGTCGGGGCTCTTGGTGGATTACTGCGAAGCAAATGATATTCAAGCCATCGTAAAAGGGTTAAGAGCCGTAACCGACTTTGATTATGAACTTCAAATGTCCCAAATGAATTTACAACTAAAGGGAGTAGAGACCCTCTTTATGTCCACGGCGCCGGCTTACTCTTTTCTTTCCTCTTCCTTGGTGAAAGAAATCGCAGCCTACGACGGAGATATTTCAGGATATGTACCTGCCCAACTCGTCGAGCGCGTTAAAAGCGCGCTTAACAACCTTAACAAATAAAGCAAAGAGGATCAGATGAGCGAAGAGAATCAATTTTTAGTTACAGAACGCGTACAAAGTGCAATCACTATGGTGGAGGAAGCCCGTGGCGTTCCGCTATCAGCAAGTTGTGTTGTTCACCGTGGGGAACTCTTGGAGATATTGGACCAAGCTCGCGTTGCACTCCCATCAGATTTACAGAGTGCACATCAAATTCTGCTGACACGAGATTCCATCATCGAAGAAGCGCAGGCAACTGCCGATCAATTAATCATTCTTGCGCGCGAAGAAGTGGCAGAACTTGTTGAGCAGACCCAGATAGTGGCAGCAGCCCACAAGGAAGCTGCGAAGATTATGGCCGAAGTTGAAGCTGAAGCGAAAAGCGAGCGCGAAGAGATAGAGGCTTACATAGATTCACGGCTTGCAACTCTTGAAGTCATCCTCAATAAGACACTTGATGTTGTGCAACGAGGGCGCGATAAGCTGCAGGGCGTTGAAGACAAGCACATACTTTCTGAATTGAGTGAATGAGTATGAATTCCCATCACGGCCCGTTCTACTTTAATTGCATAGATTTACCTCGTCGTGCAGGTGAAATGAAAGAGTATGAATTAACTTTTGATAGTCATGATCGCCTCGGAACTCCCGTACTTGGCGTGGAGAGAGACGAGCCGATTGATGTTGATCTTCGTATCCAATCAGTGAGCGAAGGCGTTCTTGCCTCTGGAACCGTCATCGCAACCGTTACTGGGGATTGCACTCGATGCCTGACGGCAATCGAGCTTGATGTGGAGCAGACATTTACCGAGCTCTATCGCTATGAGTCGGAGAAGAAGAGCCATAAAAAGGCGAAAGAAATTGAAGTTCTTGATGAGGATGAAGACCTTCACATGGATGGGGATTTCATTGATTTGGAGTTCGCCGTGCGCGATGCTTTGTTGCTCGACCTTCCTATTAATCCTCTCTGCTCCCCAGATTGCCAGGGCCTCTGCCCGGATTGTGGAGTACGAATGGCTGACTTGCCGGAGGATCATTTCCACGAAAACCACGATATTCGCTGGGCTGGCCTTGAAGGCTGGAGCGGGGAAGAAAGCCCGAAGTAAGGCGATTTCCCTATTTCAGCCCTTTCGGCCATAATTGCGCCATCCTTATTAAAGGTAATTCAGGGTAATTGAGGTTTAACAACGTCTCAGTGACGTTTTGATAAAAGGGGAAGACCATGCCAGTACCAAAGCGGAAGATGTCTCGTTCGCGTACCCGCTCACGCCGTAGCGCATGGAAAACAACTCCTGCTGCCCTTGCAAATTGTGGTCAGTGCCAACAACCTAAGTTGCAGCACACAGCTTGCCCAACCTGCGGTACTTATAACCGTCGTCAGGTTTTAGCTGTCTGATCGCAGATTTGATATGTACGAGACCCTCACCGGAGCGCTCGGTATATCCGTTCAACCAGATTTACTCCAACTCGCTTTTACGCATCGCTCGTATGCTTATGAGAGCGGGGGAATTCCAACAAACGAACGCCTTGAATTCTTGGGCGATAGTGTCCTTGGATTACTCATTACAGAAGAGCTTTACACGCAATTTCCAGATTTTGATGAGAGCAAACTTTCGCCCATTCGCTCAGGTGTTGTAAATACACGCGCGCTTGCAAATATTGCTCGCTCATTAGAGATTGCACCATTTTTAAGAATTGGAAAAGGCGAAGAGGCCACAGGTGGTCGAGATAAGAATTCAATTCTTGCTGATGCCCTTGAAGCCCTCGTTGGAGTTATTTATGTCCAATACGGCTTTGAAAAAACTTCTGAAGTAGTTTTGAAATGGTTCGAAACGATGATTGATGAAGCAAGTAAAGCTGGCGCAACACTTGATGGAAAAACGGCGCTTCAGGAAATTGCAGCTTCACGCGGCCTTACATCACCTGAGTATGAGATTGAAGAGTCCGGTCCTGATCACGATAAAAGTTTTAGCGCAGCAGCAATAATCGGTGGCGAAAAATTCGCAGTTGGACACGGAAAGAGTAAGCGAGAAGCCGAACAAGTCGCCGCAAAGTTGGCATACGAAGAAATAAACTCTCGACCTTAACTGCAGGCTTCTCTCCTTCAAAGGTGACCTGAAATGGCGGGAATGTTGGGTCTAAGCCGATAGGTTTTCCCCGTGTATTTGAAGAGCGTAACCCTCAAGGGCTTCAAATCCTTCGCCTCGAGCACTCAGCTTAATTTCGAGCGAGGGATTACTTGCGTTGTTGGGCCAAACGGATCTGGAAAATCAAACGTAGTGGATGCCCTCTCGTGGGTTATGGGAGAACAAGGCGCTAAAACTTTGCGCGGCGGAAAAATGGAAGACGTTATCTTTGCCGGCACAAGTGGTCGAGCTCCGCTCGGTCGTGCTGAAGTTTCCGTAACGATTGATAATGCAGATGGAACTCTTCCCATCGAATTTGCTGAAGTGACCATCACACGAATACTTTTTAGAAACGGCACAAGTGAGTATCAAATAAATGGTTCAACATCCAGGTTGTTAGATATTCAAGAGCTTCTCAGCGACAGCGGTATTGGTCGAGAGATGCACGTCATCGTGGGGCAAGGTCAACTCGATGCCATCCTTCTTGCCAACCCTGAAGAGCGTAGAGCATTTATCGAGGAAGCAGCAGGCGTACTCAAGCATAGAAAGCGTAAAGAGAAAGCGCTTCGCAAGCTTGATTCAATGCAGGCGAACCTGGCACGTATTCAAGACCTTACCGTCGAACTTCGTCGCCAACTCAAACCACTCGGCAAGCAAGCAGAAGTTGCTCGCAGAGCTTCCACAATTCAATCTGATGTTCGCGATTCAAGGTTGCGCCTCTTGGCTGATGATTTAATTCAATTGAAATCACAATTTGACATGGAAGTTGCCGACGAGACAACGCTGCGCACAAGACGTGATGAAGTTGAAAGACTTCTTCGTGAGTCTCGTGAGCGAGAAGAAGAGTTAGACCGAATTAGCGCTTCTGAAAATCCACTACTTGTTCAGGCGCAAGAAAATTATTACAAACTTACTGCCCAGCGAGAGAAATTCCGCGGCGTGCAATCACTTGCTTCCGAGCGCTCACGTTTCCTTTCCGAGGAAATAGAGGAGGCAAGAGCTAGTGGGCGAGATCCAATAGCCATGGATCAAGAAGCGGAAACTCTTAGGGCGCAACAGGGTGAACTTCATTCCAAGCTTCAAGTACATCAATCATCCCTCGCCGCTGTGACTGATGAGCTTCGCCGTTACGAAGCCTCACTTGCTGATGAGGAAAATAAAGTTTCTGCAGCACTTCGAGCAATCGCAGATCAACGCGAAGGCACTGCTCGCCAAGAAGGTCACATCAACGCTCTTCGTTCACGAATCGATGCAACAAATGCAGAGATTACGCGTTTGACATCGGCTAGAGATGAAGCGCTATCTCGTCTACAGCAATTCAAATCCGACTTTGCCCTTCTTGAAAGTGAAATTGCTGGGTTAGATGCATCCGAACCAGATTTGGATGCGCAACACGAACGCTCTAAGCAAGCGATGCAAGTTGCTATCTCTGAATTTGAAAGTGCCCAAGAAACTGAGCAAGCAGCACAACGCGAACGTTCTGGACTTACTGCGCGTCTTGCCGCCCTTGAGGAGTCCTTACTTCATCGCGATGGCGGAGAAGCAATCATGTCTGGACGAAGTGGCGCGCAGGTACGTGGCCGTCTCTCATCTTTGATTACAGTTGACTCAGGATGGGAAGCTGCTGTCGGAGCGGCCCTCGGACCGCTAGCTGATTCAATAGTTGTAGCTGATATGCGCTCTGCAGTGAGCGCCTTGACTCTTCTCAAGAGTGAATCTGCTGGCCAGTCGGAATTACTTGTTATCGATGGAAATTTAGTTGGATCTTCTTTTACAACTCCAAACGGAGCAACGCCGCTAGCGTCACTGATTCGCGGGGAAGGTTTAGAAGGCGCTCTTTCTCAACTCCTGTCGCGCTACGTAGCTGTAAGAGATTTAGATGAGGCTCAATCTGTCGTAGCATCTGATCCAACGCTGATTGCCGTTACCCAAGATGGCGATGTCGTCAGTAGAACTCGCGTTAAGGGTGGGTCAGCCGGCGGCAATAGCGCCATAGAAATTAACGTTCTCATCGAACGTACGCGCGAATCACTTTCAGAGAAGAGCGCCCGCTGTGAGAAGCTTGCTTTCGAACTCGCAAGGTTGAAAGCAGAAGTAGAGAACAAAACAAGCTCTTACGACTCAACACTTTCAAAACTCAATGACTCCGATGCTCGTATGTCAGGTCTTGCAGAACAAATGGCAGTAGCAGGACAGAATGTGAAAAGCGCACAAGCAGAAGTAGAGCGCTTGAGCGTTTCACTTTCAGAAGCGACCGAGCAACGTACATCTGATGAATCAGATTTAGCCGCCGCTCAATCCCAATTCCAATCTCATCAAGCACCAATTGAGCCAGATGTTACGGCGCTAGAAGATCTTCGTGAGAAGGTTTCACTAGCTCGTACCGCTGAAGTTGAGGCTCGCTTAGAACTTCGCACACAGGAGGAGCGCATCACTGCGCTATCGGCTCGTGCTTCGGCTCTTGAAGATGCTGCGCGCAGTGAACGAGAGGGCGCCGAGCGCGCAATCACTCGCAGAGAGGCGAGAGCGGTCGCGGCAATGACTGCCCAAGCAACGGCCGATACGGCATACGAAGCTCTCATTCAAATTGAAATCTCGATTCAAAAAGCTCTCTCAGAACGTCAACGACTTGAAGCAGGGCGAACCGACCGAGATGGTGAGATTCTTACGGTTCGCGGGAAGAGTCGAGAACTAACTTCAGAACTTGAACAACTCACCTCTTCAGTTCACAGAGATGAAATTGTTCGCGCAGAACAACGTATGCGCATTGAACAATTGGAAACTCGTGCGGTCGAAGAACTTGGCGTGGATGTAACAACACTCGTGAGTGAGTATGGACCAATAAATGATGTTCCAACATTTGTAGAGGACGCGGAAGGAAACTTTGTTCCAGGCGACCTCATTCCATATCGCCGAGATCAGCAAGAAAAGCGACTCGCGCAAGCAGAGAAGTCATTGGTTACCCTCGGCAAAATAAATCCGCTGGCTCTTGAAGAATATTCTGCTCTCGAAGAGCGCCTACGTTATTTGGCTGAGCAACTCGAAGATTTGAAGAAGACAAAGCGTGATTTGCTAGACATCATTAAAGAAGTTGACGACAAAGTTGTAGAAATATTTACTCAGGCCTACCACGATACCGAGAGAGAATTCGTTGGTATTTTTGCGCGTCTATTCCCTGGTGGAGAAGGTCGCTTAGTTCTGACAAATCCTCACGACATGATGTCCACCGGAGTGGATGTTGAAGCTCGCCCTCCAGGAAAGCGCGTCAAGCGTCTTTCACTTCTTTCAGGTGGAGAGCGTTCACTCGTTGCTGTCGCAATGCTTGTAGCAATCTTCAAAGCTCGCCCAAGTCCGTTCTATGTGATGGATGAAGTTGAGGCTGCCCTGGATGATACAAACTTGGGCCGACTACTTGGAATTTTCGAGGAACTTCGCGAGAAATCACAATTGATTGTTATTACTCACCAAAAGCGCACAATGGAAATTGCAGATGCACTTTATGGCGTAACCATGCGCGGAGATGGTGTCTCGGAAGTCATTTCTCAGCGTTTGCGTGAATCCGAAAACGCCTAAGAGTTCTATCGATGGCGCTTTTTAGCAAACTTTTCAACAAACTTCGCGGCGGCGCAAATTTATCTTCCGCCGATTGGAAAGAACTTGAAATATCACTTCTTGAATCGGATTTAGGCGCAGCATTGACGGCAAAAGTATTAGAGGCTGCGCGCAAGGAGAGTGGATCGGCAGAGGAGTCAGTTCTCGCCACTCTTCGTGGCGCTCTTTCAACATCCGAGCGCGCGATTTCAAGGAGGGATGGGCGTCCAACAACGATTTTAGTTGTGGGAGTAAACGGGACCGGCAAGACAACTTCTACAGCGAAGTTAGCGAACTCTCTTAAAAGCAATGGCTCTGCAGTCTTGATTGCTGCTGCAGATACATTTCGAGCGGCGGCAACGGAGCAGATTCAAACTTGGGGAGAAAGATTGGCAATTGAGGTTGTGGTCGGTAAGCAAAATGGCGATCCTGCATCCGTCGCTTTTGACGGTGCAACTCGCGCGGTTTTGGAGAAAACGGATTTTTTTATCGTGGATACCGCAGGGCGCTTGCACACAAAGCAAGGACTCATGGATGAACTTGGGAAGATACGTCGCGTTATTGAGAAATTAACACCAGTTGATGAAGTACTCCTAGTTATCGACGCGACCACAGGTCAAAATGGGATTTCGCAAGCAAATACTTTTCTAGAAGCAGTTTCTGTCACAGGCCTCATCTTGACGAAAATGGATGGCTCGGCCAAAGGCGGAGTTGCGCTGGCGATTGAATCGGGCACCGGAGTCCCTATTAAATACATCGGGATGGGAGAGTCGATTGGCGATTTTGAGCCTTTTGACGCTGAAAGTTTCCTCAAAGGGCTGATTTCAGAGAATTTGTAGCCTTTCCAGGGATTTTTAACAATTCTGTAACACACCAGCACCCTTTTCCGTAACGAAAGTAACGCATTCTTCGGGCAAGAACTCAACGGCGAGCTCCTCTTTTACACATCGGGAGTGAAAATGAATTACAACTCAGGCGATACCGCTTGGATCATTGTCGCTGCAGCCATGGTGCTTCTCATGACACCGGGTCTAGCATTTTTTTACGGCGGAATGGTTCGCGGCAAGAATGTATTGGGCATGCTCGCTCAAAACTATGTAACGATGGGCGTAGTAAGCGTCCTTTGGATTACTGGTGTCTATAGCTTGGCATTTAGCGGTAAAGGAAAGTGGATTGGTGATTTTCATCAGTTCGGTCTCAATCATATTTGGCAGCAAGGAACAGGATTCGAAACCTTAACAATCCCGCCTCTGGTCTTTTGCGCATTCCAATTGATGTTCGCAATTATTACACCTGCGCTTATTACAGGAGCGACAGCAGATCGTTTGAAGTTCGGCGCATGGACACTTTTCAGCGGAATTTGGTTGGTAATTGTTTATGCTCCAGTTGCGCACTGGGTGTTCTCACCTAGCGGATGGCTCTTCAAACTTGGAGCGCTCGACTTCGCTGGCGGAACTGTTGTTCATGCAAATGCTGGCGCCGCTGCTCTTGCAGTCATTCTCGTAATTGGCAAGCGCAAGGGTTGGCCAAAAGAGCGCATGCGTCCACACAATGTTCCCTTCGTTCTATTAGGAACTGGGCTACTTTGGTTTGGTTGGTTCGGATTTAACGCAGGGTCCGCGCTTGCAGCAAATACCACTTCAGCTTTTGCATTTGTAAATACAAATACCGCAACAGGCGCAGCACTTCTTGCATGGATGCTAACTGAAAAAATTCGTGACGGTCATGCAACAACTCTTGGCGCTGCTTCTGGCGCTGTGGCTGGTCTCGTTGCGATCACTCCAGCTTGCGGCTTCGTAAGTCCTATGGGCTCAATCGCAATCGGTTTCGGTGCAGGTGTTATTTGTGCACTCGCTGTCGGATTAAAGCATAAGTTTGGGTATGACGATGCGTTGGATGTTGTCGGCGTTCACCTAGTTGGAGGTATCTTCGGAGCACTTTCAATCGGGCTCTTTGCAACAAAAATGACAAATTCAGCTGGTACAAATGGCTTCTTCTACAAAGGCGGATGGACTCTTATGGGCCATCAGGCAGTCGCAGTTCTCGCAGTTGTTGCCTATTCATTCATCGTTACCTACATCTTGGCTCAAATTCTGGATAAGACCATCGGCCTTCGTGTTTCAGAAGATGACGAGAACGTCGGGCTTGATCTTTCTCAACACGCAGAAACTGCATACGAGACGGCTTCATATAGCGATGGTTCACGATTCACCTCTAATTTCGCAAAACAATAAGTCAGAAATCCTCACTAGAAAGGGAGATAAAGAAGATGAAACTCATTACAGCAATCATCAAGCCTTTCAAGTTGGATGATGTCAAGACTGCGCTAAACGCAGCTGGCATCACTGGCATGACTGTCTCTGAAGCAAGTGGTTTTGGTCGCCAGCGTGGCCACACCGAGGTTTATCGCGGTGCGGAATACACAGTCGACCTAGTTCCAAAAGTACGCCTTGAAGTTTTGGTTGATAGCGCTGATGTTGACTCGGTGATTGAGACAATCGTCAAGGCCGCTTCCACTGGTTCAATCGGAGATGGCAAGGTTTGGGCAACAACCGTAGATCACATCGTCAGAGTTCGCACTGGCGAACGTGGAGTTGATGCAATCTAGGTAAAGTACCCATATGGGAACACGAGAGCGTCGTGAGCGATCTGACCAGATCGATGGAGAACTAAGCACTCTCTTTCACGACGCTCTTTCTCGTCTTGATATTACAGAAAATAATATTGCACTTACTGCTGTCGGGGGATACGGAAGAGGCGAGTTATCGCCAGGCTCAGATCTAGATATTCTCTTATTGCACGCGGGTTTATCACCTGAAAAACTTAAGGAATTTGTCAACGCGTTTTTGTACCCACTGTGGTCAACAAATCGGAAAGTTGATTATTCACTTCGCACAAAGTCTGAAACTCTCACTGCCGCCCAAGATGACATAAAAGTAACCCTTGGTTTATTGGACATCAGGCATATATGTGGAAACGCAAATTTGACCGACGATGTGGCTTCTTCTGCGCTAGAACAATGGCAGAAGGAGTACAAGAAGAATTTGCCAAAACTTCGTGCATCTTTAGATGAGAGACATGAGCGGGCAGGAGAGCTTGCCTACCTGCTTGAGCCAGATCTTAAAGAGGCTCGTGGAGGACTTCGGGATATCAATTCGCTGAGAGCACTTGCCAGACTCGATGTCATTGAGGTGGCTTTGGATCGGGTAGCGGCGGCAGAATCAATTCTCATGAACGTGCGCGATGCGCTTCACGAAACAAGTCAGCGAGAGCGAGATCAGTTGCTTTTTACCGAGCAAGATAAAGTAGCCGCTCTTCTTAATTATGCAGATGCAGATGTCTTAATGCTAGAAGTCGCAAAGTCAGCTCGCGCCGTCGATTACACAGCTTCGCGCACCTGGGATCGCATCGACAGGCTTGAAAGGCGTTCAATCTTTAAAAGATCGCGACCCGTCGGTGTTGCAAAAGGGTTAGTGGCCTTCGATGGCGAGCTCGCAATTGATGAAGCATATGAAATTGAATCTGATCCAGCTTTAGGTTTGCGCGCTGCAGCAATTGCAGCACAGCGAGGATTGCACCTAACGGTGGATGCCTGTGTTGATATGGCCTCTCAGTTAAGAGATTTGCCAACTCCTTGGCCACGCCAAAGTCGCGAAGACTTAGTCACACTCATTGGCGCCGGAGAACATATGATTGAAACATTCGAAGCTCTAGACCAAGAAGGACTCATCGCGCGGTGGATACCTGAATGGTCCCATGTTCGTTTCTTACCTCAGCGAAATGTCCTTCATCGCCACACTGTCGACAGGCATATGCTTGAGACTGCTTTTCGGGCAGTAGCGCTTACTCGAAAAGTACACCGCCCTGACTTATTGCTCATCGCAGCGCTATTTCATGACATTGGAAAAGGTTTTCCTAATAAGGATCATTCAGATTACGGTGAAGAGCTAATTCAACCATTAGCGCGCAGAATGGGTTTCGATGAGGAAGATGTAGAAACCTTGGCTCTGATGGTGAAGCACCATTTACTCCTATCTGCTGTAGCCACACGCCGAGATCTAGATGATCCGCAGACGATTGCCTTTGTTCTTGCGTTTATCAAAGATGCACAAACCCTTGAACTCCTTCATGCCTTGAGTATCGCCGATGGTGAAGCAACCGGCACCACAGCGTGGAGCAAATGGAAGGCAGGACTCGTCCAAGATTTAGTGAATCGATGTCTTGCTGCGATGTCAGGTATCGCTCCTGCGCCACAACTTGAGTTAACTCCAGAGCAAGTGGAGATGGCTGAAAGTGGAGAGCTGCGGGTTCTCTTAACAAAACGTGATGAAAATTTCGTCATTGAAATAATTTCGCCAGATCGCACAGGGTTGTTATCAATGGTCGCAGCCGTTCTTTCAATATCAAGGTTAGATGTTAGATCGGCGCGGACAAGAACGATCGGCAGCTCTGCTGTGATGACCTGGTTGGTTGCTCTCGATGCTTATGCGCCCGAGCCAACTCAGGAAGGCCTTCATTCACTCCTGGCAAAAGCTTTTGACCGTGAGATTGACATCAATAAACGAATTGAAGAGAGAATCAATAATTATCGTAAATACCCAGGTATTCCGACAGCTCCTCCTGTTGTAATCGCGACAAATGATCTGGCAACGAATGCAACTGTTGTTGAAGTGAGAACTCACGATAAGCCAGGAGTACTCTTCAATGTATCCCGAACGATTTCGAAATTTGGAGTAGATATTCGAGCGGCGATTGTTGCGACACTTGGTGCCGAGGCATTCGACACTCTCTACGTTACAGATTTGCAGGGGAACGCTCTGAGTGAAGAGAAGGCAAAAATCCTTGCAAATCAAGTCGAAAATTACTTGCTGACTTTATGATTTTGATGTGTGTACGCTAGCGCCGTGTTTGACTCACTCTCATCGAAATTCTCCAAGGCATTTTCGGGCCTTCGATCAAAAGGTCGTATCAAAAGTGGTGATATCGATGAAGTAACTGAGGAAATCAGGCTCGCTCTTCTGGATTCAGATGTGGCACTTGAAGTTGTTGAAAGTTTTATCGACAAGATTAAAGATCGCTCATTAGGGCAACTTGAAGAAGTTAATAAGGGAATCAATCCCTCACAAGCAATTTTCAACATCATCAATGAAGAGCTGACAACTATTCTCGGGGGAAGTGCCCGAAGAATCCGACTCGCGAAGAAGCCCCCGACGGTCATTATGCTTGCCGGACTTCAAGGAGCAGGTAAGACAACTCTTGCCGCAAAACTTGCTTTGTATTTAAAGAAGCAAGGAAACACTCCACTTCTTGTGGCCTCAGATTTGCAGCGCCCAAATGCAGTAACTCAACTTCAACAGGTTGGAGCAGGAGTAAATGTTCCAGTCTTTGCTCCGGAGTCAGGTAATGGGGTTGGAGATCCAGTCGCTGTGGCAAAGGCTGGAATTAAGTTTGCAATCGAAAAGATGTACAACATAGTTATTGTTGATACCGCTGGGCGACTTGGCGTCGATCTAGATTTGATGCAAGAAGCAATGCAGATTCGTGACGCAGTAAACCCAGATGAAATTCTCTTTGTCGTAGATGCAATGATTGGCCAAGATGCTGTTCGAACTGCCCAAGCATTTCTCGATGGAGTTGGTTTCGACGGAATAGTGCTAACAAAACTAGATGGCGATGCACGCGGTGGCGCAGCGCTTTCTATCGTAGCTAAGACAGAACGACCAATTATGTTTGCTTCCACTGGTGAAAAGAGTGAAGATTTTGATCTCTTCTATCCAGACCGGATGGCTTCTCGAATTCTCGGACTTGGTGATATCCAGACCCTTGCTGAACAGGCAAAGAGCGCAATGGATTCACAAACGACAGACAAGTTAGAAAAAAAGTTTGCAAGTGGAGAAGATTTCACTCTCGATGACTTCCTCTCTCAATTAGAAGCTATGAAGAAGATGGGCTCGATGTCTAAGCTTCTTGGAATGTTGCCAGGTGCAAATTCTGGTGCGATGAAAAAGCAACTTGAAAGCATCGACGACAACGAACTAGTACGGACGCAATCAATTGTGCAATCCATGACTCCTCTGGAGCGCCAAGATCCAAAAGTTTTGAATGGTTCTCGTCGCGCTCGAATTGCAAAGGGAAGTGGCCGTCAGGTTTCAGAGGTCAATAACCTGGTCGATCGCTTCGCACAGGCTCAAAAAATGATGAAACAGATGCGCAATGGAGGCGGAATACCCGGAGCGCCAAAAGGCATGGGGCTGCCGGCTGGGATGGGACTACCTGCCCAAAAGTCGGGCCAGACCCCATCCAAGAAGAAGTCACGCTCCGGAAATCCAGCTAAACGAGCTGCCGAAGAAGGCTAGAACGTGATTTGGGTATGAGCCGCCTTGCTGGCAGAATTACCACCCTGTACCGGGGCCCTCTACCCCCAGCACAAAATCCAAATTTCAACCAATATGGATATCGATTGAATCGACGCTCCCACTGTCGAAACATGAAATACCGAATTTTTTAATAGGAGTAACGTGGCTGTAAAGATTAAGTTGATGCGTCTTGGAAAGATTCGCACACCTCATTACCGAATTGTTGTTGCTGACGCTCGCTCTGCTCGTAACTCAAAGCAGATTGAAGAGATCGGTCGTTATTCACCAGTTGCAGAACCATCATTCATCTCTGTGAAGTCTGATCGAGTTCAGTACTGGCTTGGCGTTGGTGCACAACCAACCGAAGCTGTAGAGGCAATTTTGAAGATTACTGGCGATTGGCAGAAAGCAAAGGGTCTCCCTGGCGCTGAAGGAACACTTCGCGTTGCCGCTGAAAAGCCGCACAAGCGCATTGCATACGAAGCTGCTGTTAAAGAAGCAATGGCTGAGCCTGCCGAAGGTGCTACAACTTTGAAGAAGAAGGCTGCTGAGAAGCTTGCTGCTAAAGCAGCGCCTGCCGTCGAAGAAGTAGCAGAAGTAGCAGAAGTTGCAGAAGTTGCAGAAGTTGCAGAAGTTGCAGAAGTTGCAGAAGTTGCAGAAGTTGCAGAAGTATCGGAGCCAGTAGCGCAAGAGGCAACTCAAGAAGCGGCAGCCGAATAACCATGATTGATGAGGCTCTCGAGCATCTCGTTAAGGGAATCGTCGACAATCCAGAAGAAGTCGTCATTACCGAAAAGACTCACCGTCGTGGAACAACCTTAGAAGTGCGTGTTCACCCAGAAGATATTGGCAAAGTGATCGGACGAAACGGTCGCACTGCTCGCGCGCTTCGTACAGTCGTCAGCGCAATTGCTGGACGTTCTGTACGCGTTGATCTCATCGAGGCTGACGAGGCTCGTTAATAGTGCTCCTAGTCGTTGGTCGCATAGGCCGCGCACATGGAGTTCTTGGCGAGGCTACAGTTGAAGTTCGCACTGATCTTCCAGAAGAACGCTTTTATCCTGGAGCTGTTTTAACAACTGATCCGGAGAAATTTGGACCGTTAACTATTGAGTCAGCACGCGGTCATAACGGCGTGCTGCTTCTCAAATTCACTCAAATCAAAGATAGAACTTCTATTGAGAAGTTGCGTGATGTCCTCTTGATGGCCGAAGTGAATGTCGAAGAAGAGTTCGATAACGAAGATGATTTCCATGTGCAACAACTACTGGGTTCTAAGGTAATAACAATCGATGGCGTGGACGTTGGGACGCTCACCGACGTTATCAATTTACCTGGCCAAGATTTACTCGCCGTTGCGAGTGCCAATGGTGAAGTGTTGATTCCCTTCGTCCTTGAGATTGTTCCAACCGTTGATATTAAAAATAGAATTATTACGATTGACCCTCCAGATGGGCTCTTGAATTTAGGTGCGAAAGAAGAAGCGGAGGGTGAAAGAGATGCCACGTTATGACATCATCTCGATTTTCCCAGATTATTTTGCTGCTCTGGATATCTCTCTTGTTGGCAAGGCGCGAACAGCGGGCCTTGTAGATATTGCCGTCCATGATTTGCGCGACCATGCCGAAGGCGTCCACAAGAGTGTTGACGACACCCCTTATGGAGGCGGCGCTGGAATGGTTATGTCGCCCGAACCGTGGGGAAAAGGTATTGATCAGATTTCCCAATCCGCGCAACTCCATGACTTGGTTGTGTTGACCCCCGCAGGGAAAAAATTTAATCAGAAAATGGCGCAGGAACTCTCTGAGTGCGAACATCTGATCTTTGCTTGCGGGCGATATGAAGGCATTGATCATCGGGTAACGCAGTTTTATATGGCGCAACCTAATTTTCGCGTTCATGAAGTTTCGATTGGGGACTATGTTCTAAATGGCGGAGAGGTTGCGACTCTGGTCATGCTTGAAGCGATAATTCGTTTGATTCCTGGCGTGCTCGGAAATCCAGATTCTTTGGTTGAGGAATCGCACACTCTTACCGTTGATGGAGAATCAATCGTCGAGTATCCCAGTTACACAAAGCCTGCTTCATGGAGAGATCTCTCTGTTCCGGAGGTCTTACTCTCTGGCAATCATGGCGCTATTAAGGCTTACCGCGAGGCAGAGGCAGTGAAAAGGACTAAAAGCCGGGAATAATCCCGACACGCCGGGTGTTAATTAGGCATTGGGTGAAATACACGGCACTATCCGCCTGTTACGCAAGTTGAACTACCTACGAGAAATTAAAGGGGGGTGCTATGGCTACTGATTATGACACACCGAGAAAAACGGATGAAGAGCTACATGAGGAGTCATTAGAGGAACTCAAAGCTCGTCGCGCTGACGCTCAATCAGGTCAGGTCGATGTTGATGAAGAAGAGGCTGCGGAAAGTCTTGAATTACCTGGCGCGGATTTATCTGGCGAGGAACTTACGGTTCGAGTTGTGCCTAAGCAAGAAGATGAATTCACTTGCTCGCGATGCTTCCTAGTTCATCACATTACACAACTGGCAAAAGGTGAAGGCGCTAAAGCTGTTTGCAAAGACTGCGATTAATTTTTAATCTTTTTTACAATCTCATCAGCCTTATTTGTGCTTATTAACCAATAAGGCGTGTAATCGCGTGAATCCTTTATTTCGATTTTAACGCCACGTGGAACCCAAAATCGCAACGCTAGATATGCGTTCGGATTAGCTTCCCTGGTTCTTGCCAAAGCCATTGCTTCTTGGCCAAGAGCATCAATCGATCCGATGTACTTCAATTCAATTTTAGCTTTGCCGATATAAAGCCAACCATCCTCGACTGAAATTCGAAGTGGCGTCTTCATTGAGAGATAAATTGTGAGAAGTAGTGTAAGGAGAAAATCAACAAAGGCGGAGCGAGTATCGAAAGCTGCCCAGATTGCCAGAGCAAAAGAGAAGTTCATAAAGACGAGAAAAGCCCAAAGACAGATGGTCCAGCGATCTCTCCACATGAGCGGCTCATTCATATCCGCAACCTTACCTAATAAGTAATGGGCTAGAATCGCGAATGTGAAGACCGTTCCTGAAGGCACAACGCTTCCTGAGCGCCATCCACAATCACCGAAACCTGGAGAGCGAATTCCTTCTCACTTCGGTCATTGTTTTGGCTGCGGAGCTCTTCATCCAACTGGTTTGCACATCGTCGCCCACGCAGGAGAGGGTCTTGACCTGACTGCCGAATTCACTGTTACCGAGAATCACCAAGGAGCGCCTGGACTTGCGCATGGTGGATTACTGAGCCTTGCATTTGATGAAGCCCATGGAAAATTAATGTGGTTGCTTCGTTCGCCAGCCGTAACGGCACATTTGGAAACTGATTTTCTTATGCCGGTCCCAATCGGAAGTGTTTTACACATTCGCGCGAACATCACTGGGCAAAAGGGCCGCAAGGTTTACACATATGCGCAGGGGCATCTAAATTCTTTGGATGGCCCAGTTGCCGTGAAATCATCCTCACTCTTTGTAATAGTCCCGATGAAGCATTTCTTGGAAAATGCCCCAAAGGAATATTTGGAGGTCATTGCAAAGACTCCAGAGCTGATGGCCTTTGTTGATCCAACTTTTGAGATAAATCCATGACCGTCGAAATTCTCATTACACGCTTGGACCCAGGCGTGCCACTGCCGGCGTATGCAAAACCGGGGGATGCCGGCGCAGATTTATGTTCCAGAATTGATTTCATTCTTCAACCAGGTGAGCGCGCTCTTATCCCAACTGGGATATCTGTAGCTCTTCCCAATGGATATGTTGCACTCGTTCACCCACGTTCGGGACTAGCGATAAAGCATGGAATATCGATGGTGAACACACCTGGGACAGTGGACGCTGCCTTTCGCGGTGAACTTCAAATAATCCTTATCAATCACGATCTTCATGAACCTTTTGAAATCAAAAAAGGTGACCGCATTGCCCAGCTTGTCATTCAAAAAGTAGAACGCGCAGAATTTGTTGAAGTTGATTCACTTCCCGGTACGCATCGGAGTGATGGTGGATTTGGTTCAACAGGGAAGTGAATGGAGGCAGTGAAATGAGTGGAATGGAAGATCATCACCATGATCGCGCCAAGGTTATGGAAGCATTTGGAGGCACTAGGGGCCTGATTGATAGTGGCGTTCCTTCAATCCTTTTTCTTGTTGCATTCAACCTCACTCATAATCTAAATACAGCCGTAATAAGTTCACTCGCGCTCTCGGCAGTTCTTTCAATTCTCCGTCTGGTCACAAGAGATACGCTCCAGCACGCGATTTCAGGCTTTGTTGGAATCGGTATCTGTGCACTCCTTGCTCGTCATACAGGCAAAGCGCAGGATTTCTACCTGCCTGGGTTATGGACAAATGTTGGATATGGAATCGCCTACACGGTTGCAAATATTGCAGGTTGGCCAATTCTTGGGTTGATGCTCGGGCCAATTCTTGGTGAGAATCTAGCCTGGAGGAAAGTTCCTGCACGAAAGAAGGCGTATGTGCGGGCTGGATGGGTTTGGGTTGCGCTTTTTGTCTCGCGCTTGATTATTCAGTATCCGCTTTACAAAGCAGATAATTTAACCGCGCTTGGAACTGCCCGGCTTGTTATGGGTTACCCGCTCTTTATTCTTGCGGGATGGCTTACATGGCAGATACTTAAGAAAGTGCCAAGCGTTAAAATCGAGGAAAACTAAAGCTAATTGCCGAGCAAGCACTCGTGAAGCTTGCCTTCAGCTTCAGCCGTTGCAACAAAGAGAAGTTCATCTCCCGCAATTAGAGTCATATGTGGCTGCGGGGTAATTACATGCCCATCTCTAACGATTGCAGCGAAAGAGACATCTTCTGGAAGTTCAACTTCTTCAACAGTCTTTCCTACGCATCTGGCATTATCTGGAAGAGTCATTTCCACGAGGTTTGCTTCACCGCGACGAAGCGAGAAGAGTCGAACAACGTCTCCAACGCTCACTGCTTCCTCAACAAGGGCGCTAATGATGCGAGGAGTGGATACTGAAACATCCACACCCCACGAAGAATCAAAGAGCCATTCATTTTTTGGGTGGTTGATACGTGCAACAACGCGTGGGACTCCATACTCAGTTTTAGCCAAGAGCGATGCAACTAAATTTACCTTGTCATCACCTGTTGCTGCGACCAAAACGTGACAATTTGAAAGTTGGGCTTTGTCTAAGGAAGTAATCTCACAAGCGTCGGCTAGCAACCATTCTGCCTCAGGAACACTCTCCATCTTTAGCGCTTTTGGGTCGCGATCTATAAGCAGAACGTGATGGCCATTTTCTAAGAGTTCGCGAGCAATCGAGCGTCCAACGTTTCCAGCTCCAGCAATAGCTACTCTCATTATTTACCTAACTCATCTGGTGACTTGGCCAAAATCTCATCTGTCACTGCGCGATCCTTTTCAGCAACCATGACGTGAATCAAATCGCCTTCTTGGATGACGGTGTGCTCGGTTGGAATCAGGCCTTCGCCAATTCGAGTGATGAATGCAACTCGAGCAGGCGTGGATTGATCAATGAGTGAGGCTGGTTCGCCATACCAATCGTTATGTAATACAACTTCACAAAGTTCTACAGTTGCAGTTTGATCACGCCACTCTGAGCGAGAACCAGCTGGGGCAAGCTTGCGAAGAATTTGGTCGGTTGCCCACAGGACTGTGGCAACTGTTGGAATTCCAAGGCGCTGATATATCTCGGCGCGGCCGGGATCGTAGATACGTGCGACAACATTTTTAATGCCATAACTTTCGCGAGCAACGCGAGCTGCCAAAATATTTGAATTATCACCATTGGAAACGGCAGCGAATGCTTCCGCAGATTCAATCCCAGCTTCAAGGAGAGTATCGCGATCAAAACCCATGCCTGCGATGGTGCGACCCTTAAAATCGGGGCCGAGGCGTCTAAAAGCTTCACGGTTTTGGTCAATTACAGAAACTGAATGACCTAAAGTCTCAAGTTCAATGGCGAGGGCAGAGCCAACGCGGCCACAACCCATAATCACTACGTGCACAGGGAGACCTTACACGCTTTAGGCTCTACCCTGTGGATACAGGCGCAGAGAAATTAGCAGTGGGAGATCGAGTCACTGTCGGGATTGGCAGAATTGCCCACGGGGGACATTTCATCGCTCGCCACAACGGACAAGTTATTTTCGTCCGGCACGGCATTACTGGCGAAAAAGCCATCATTGAAATTACGGGTACGAGTTCAAAAGTTGTCCGTGCAGATGTCGTCGAAGTCATCGAATCTTCGCCAGCCCGCGTTGAACCCCCATGTAAATTCGCACACGCAAACGGTTGTGGAGGGTGCGATTTCCAGCATATAGATCTTGCCTTTCAGCGCGAGCTTAAAAGGCGTGTGGTAGCTGAACAGTTCTCACGTCTGGGCGGCTTGGAAGTCGATCTCGATGTTGCAGGGGTCGAACCACTTAACGGATTGCACTGGCGAACGCGCATGGATTTTGCAGTCTCAAAGAGCGGGCACCTTGGTCTATACGGAAATAGAAGTAATGAAGTAGTTGAAATTTCTGATTGCCTACTTGCAATTGAAAATATGCAGGTTTCGCAAATTGCCGGAAGAAAATGGAATGGTTCAGAACGCCTAGAAATAGCAGCGTCAAGTACGGGACAGGTCAATATTTCCCGAGCTGGTCGAAGCATTTCTGGTCCAACTGAATTAAAGGAAGAAGTAAATGGTTTGAGCTATAAAGTTTCTGCGCAATCATTTTGGCAGAGTCACGTGAAGGCTCCATCAACTCTTGTTGCAGAAACCATGTCGCTGCTGGGTCTGCGCGATGGGGATGTAGTTTGTGATCTTTATGGTGGTGCTGGCCTCTTTGCTGCAGCAATGTCGAAAAGAGTCGGCGCGACTGGAAAAGTACATTTGATCGAGCTTGATCGCCACGCTACTGCAGATGCCTCGAAAGGTTTTGCTCTGACAAAGAATGTCGAAGTGCATGTTGGCAGTGTAGAAAATGAAATTCGAAAAGTTTCCAAAGCCGATGTATTACTTCTCGATCCTCCGCGGACTGGGGCAGGAAAAGCGGTAGTGGATGAGATGCTGCGAATCTCTCCTCGGACCATCGTTTATGTTTCATGTGACCCAGGCACCCTAGCCAGAGATGCGAAATACCTCACAGAGGGCGGCTATGCCATCACTCATCTCGCGGGATTTGACCTATTTCCCATGACAGCCCACGTCGAATGTGTCGCGCAATTTACTCGCGGCTGAGTCGTCAGACTAAGATTGAGGCATGAGCAAGAATTCCTTCAACGCAAAATCCAAGATCGAAGTTCACGGCAAGAATTATGAAATCTTCGATATTACCGGGGTTGAAGGTTCACAAAACCTTCCATTTAGCCTGAAAGTCTTACTTGAAAATTTACTTCGCACTGAAGATGGCGCGAATATCACCGCATCTCAAATTCAAGCACTTGCGCAGTGGGATCCAACTGTTGAGCCAGACACGGAAATCCAATTCACTCCAGCGCGGGTAATAATGCAGGATTTCACCGGAGTGCCATGCATCGTAGATCTTGCGACAATGCGTGAAGCAATTGCTGATCTTGGGGGAGACCCAACAAAGGTGAATCCTCTTGCTCCAGCTGAACTAGTGATTGACCACTCGGTGATCGCCGATGTATTTGGCACAAAGACGGCTTTTGAAGAAAACACTGACATTGAGTATCAACGAAACCGTGAGCGCTATCGTTTCTTGCGTTGGGGACAAACCGCATTTGATGAATTCAAAGTTGTTCCTCCTGGGACGGGAATTGTTCATCAGGTAAATATTGAATTTCTCGCACGAGTTGTAATGACGCGTATGGTTGATGGCGTTCTTCGCGCTTATCCAGATACTGTCGTTGGTACAGACTCTCACACAACAATGGTTAACGGACTTGGAGTTCTTGGTTGGGGAGTGGGTGGTATCGAGGCGGAAGCTGCTCTTCTCGGACAACCTGTTTCCATGCTGATTCCTCGTGTTGTTGGATTTAAATTGAAAGGCTCCCTCCCAAGTGGAACCACTGCTACTGATCTTGTTCTAACAATTACCGAATCACTGCGCAAACACGGAGTAGTCGGAAAATTTGTCGAGTTTTACGGTGAAGGTGTATCTGCTCTTCCAATGGCTAATCGTTCTGCAATTGGAAATATGTCTCCTGAATATGGATCAACATGCGCAATATTCCCAATTGATGAAGAAACTCTGAAGTATCTTGAATTAACAGGCCGTACCCAAGAGCAAATTGATCTCGTTGAGTTATATTCAAAGCGCAATGGTTTGTGGCATGACCCATCTATTGAGCCACGTTTCTCTGAATATGTGGAGCTAGATCTAGCTACGGTTGTTCCTTCAATCTCAGGACCTAAACGTCCTCAAGATCGCATTTCCCTTAACAAAGCAAAGAGCGCCTACCAGACGATTGTTCCGACCTATTATTCAGATAAGACTAATCAGAGCGCGGTTCCAGTTTCTGTTCGAGGTTCTGAGACAAGTGTTGCAAATGGCGCTGTTGTAATTGCATCCATAACTTCTTGCACAAACACTTCAAACCCTTCTGTAATGCTAGGTGCAGCGCTCCTCGCCAAGAAAGCGGTAGAAAAGGGTTTAAAAGCAAAGCCTTGGGTAAAGACAACCCTTGCTCCGGGATCAAAAGTGGTCACGGACTATTACGACAAGGCCGGGCTCACACCGTATATGGAGCAACTTGGCTTTAACTTAGTTGGCTATGGCTGCGTAACATGCATCGGTAACTCAGGGCCACTTCCTGCAGAAATTTCAAAAGCGATTAACGAAAATGACTTGGCAGTTACTGCAGTACTTTCGGGAAATCGAAACTTTGAGGGTCGCATTAGCCCAGATATCAAAATGAACTATTTGGCCTCGCCTCCGCTAGTTGTTGCCTACGCAATTGCTGGATCCATGAATCATGATTTCGATACGGACCCGCTTGGTAAAGATCAAAATGGAAATGATGTTTTCCTCAAGGATATTTGGCCAACGAGTGAAGAGATTGATGCAGTAGTTGCATCTTCGATTTCTTCTGAGATGTTCAAGAAAGATTATGCAACTGTCTTTGATGGCGATCTTCGCTGGAAGTCTCTTGATACCCCAACCGGCAAGACTTTTGAATGGGATCCAAAGTCCACCTACGTTCGCAAACCTCCATATTTTGAAGGAATGCCTCGTCAGCCAAAGGACGTTGTCGATATCTCTGGAGCTCGCGTACTCGCAGTACTTGGCGACTCTATTACTACAGACCACATTTCTCCTGCTGGAAACATTAAGGCTGATTCACCAGCTGGTAAATATTTGGCAGAACACGGAATCGAACGTATCGATTTCAACTCCTATGGTTCTCGCCGTGGTAATCATGAAGTGATGATTCGTGGAACTTTTGCAAATATTCGTTTGAAGAATCTTTTGTTGAACGATGTTTCGGGAGGATTTACACGTGACTTCCTGAATAACGGAGAACAAGCGACGATCTATGACGCATCCATGAATTATCAAGCACATGGTGTCCCTCTTATGATTCTTGCTGGAAAAGAATACGGATCGGGATCTTCTCGTGACTGGGCTGCGAAGGGCACAGCGCTGCTTGGAGTTCGAGCGGTGATTGCAGAATCTTTCGAACGCATTCACCGTTCAAATCTTATTGGAATGGGCGTTCTGCCTCTTCAATTCCTTGATGGAGAAAGTGCTTCAACCCTTGGTCTAAGCGGTGAAGAAGTATTTTCAATTTCTGGAATTACTGAGCTGAATGGCGGATCTACCCCAAAAACCGTAACCGTGAGCACCGGGTCCAAAACATTCCAAGCTCGCGTACGCATTGATACACCTGGTGAAGCGGATTACTACCGTCACGGTGGAATCATGCAATACGTTTTGCGTAACCTGCTCTAGAATTCACAAATGCTTGAATCAATCCGCAGCGCTAGCGATCTCCAGGGCCTGAGCCATGCTCAGTTGGATTCTCTGGCTGCGCAAATTCGAGAATTCCTTATTCAGAAAGTCTCGAAAACTGGTGGTCACCTCGGCCCAAATCTTGGGGTCGTTGAGTTAACAATCGCCATGCATCGCGTATTCAACTCGCCTCAGGATGTTTTACTTTTTGATACTGGCCATCAATCTTACGTACATAAAATTCTGACAGGCCGTGCAGGGGAATTCGACAAACTTCGCCAACGTGGAGGAATCTCGGGTTACCCAAACCGACGCGAGAGCGACCATGATGTCATAGAAAACTCACACGCCTCGGGCGCTCTTTCATGGGCGGATGGAATCGCAAAGGCATTCACCATAAAAGGTGAGAGTCATCGAAAAGTTGTTTGCTTGGTCGGTGATGGTTCGCTTACTGGTGGAATGGCGTGGGAAGCTCTCAATAATATTGCGGCGAGTGAGAACTTGCCACTTGTAATTGTTGTAAATGACAACGAACGTTCATACTCTCCAACAATTGGTGGAATTTCCACCTACCTCTCAACTCTTCGCACCACGAGTGGATACGAAAAATTCCTTGACTGGGGCAAAGGCGTTTTAGAACGCACGCCACTTGTGGGACAACCAATTTACGAGACTTTGCATGGAGTTAAAAAGGGAATTAAAGACATTGTTGCTCCGCAAGGCATGTTTGAAGATCTAGGTTTGAAATATCTTGGACCTATCGATGGACACAACATCGCAGCAGTCGAAGAGGCTCTCAACCATGCTAAATCTTTTGGACATCCCGTTTTGGTTCACGTTATCACCGAGAAGGGGCGCGGCCATGCGCCAGCAATCCAAGATGAAGCTGAAAAGTTCCATGCAGTTGGTGTGGTCGATCCCGAGACTGGCGCTCCACTCTCAAAGTCAGCAACAAGCTGGACAAATGTCTTCGCTAAAGAGCTCGTGGAAATTGGAAAGTCTCGAAAGGATATCGTCGCCATAACTGCGGCGATGCTTGGGCCAACTGGATTGGATCAATTTCAGAAAGAATTTCCCGAGAGAACTTTCGATGTTGGAATTGCAGAACAGCACGCAGTTACCTCCGCCGCCGGCATGGCTTATGCAGGCCTGCATCCCGTCGTTGCTGTTTACTCGACATTTTTGAACAGAGCCTTTGATCAGATGCTCCTCGACGTTGCGTTGCATAAAGCAGGAGTTACTTTTGTACTCGACCGGGCCGGCGTCACTGGTGATGACGGACCTTCCCATCACGGAATTTGGGATTTAGCGCTTACCGGCTTAGTTCCGGGCATGCATGTGGCTGCGCCAAGAGACGGTGCGCGGCTTAAGGAAGTGTTGAATGAAGCGGTAGAGATTTCAAATGCACCATCAATGGTTCGCTTTCCTAAAGGTCCAGTCACCTCCGATATTCCTGCTTTTGAACGTCGCGACGGGATTGATGTGCTCTACCGAGGTGAGAGCGCAGATGTTCTTTTAATTAGTGTTGGAGCAATGGCAACCATCGCCGTCGAGGCAGCTTCGCAGGCCTATCGCGAGGGAGTTGGAGTCACTGTTATCGATCCTCGTTGGGTAAAGCCACTTCCGCGATCACTTGCCACAATGGCGCAGCGTTACAAATCTGTTGTTGTTATTGAAGACGGAATTAAACACGGCGGTATCGCAAGTTCGATTTCCGAACTCTTCATTCAAGAGGGGCTTGATTTACCAGTTCATTCAATTGGAGTACCACTTGAATTTATTGAGCACAGTAAACGTCAAGAGATTCTAAATGACTTGGGAATCACCGTTCAAAATATTGCGCGATCACTTGTTGGTTGGAGCAGCTCGGCTAAGTTTGAGGAAGTGAAGCAACTCCAGCAGGATGAAAACGTTGACCGGTAACTTCTTCGCTTAGACCCTCACCGTCTAGGTAAGGCAATATTCCACCAAGGTGCATTGGCCATCCCGAACCAAGAAGCATGCAGATATCAATTTCTGCGGGCGTTGATACAACTCCTTCATCCAACATCATGCGAGCCTCTTGTGCGAGAGCTTTAAGAGCACGGATACGGACTTCTTCGGCTGTAGATGGGGTGGATCCTTTTTCAACGAGAGCAAGTGCGTCTGGATTTGGAATTCGTTTTCCATCTGAATCCTTGATGTAGAAAGTTCGCACACCTTTTTCGACAAATCGTTTCATCGTAGGGGAGATGCGATAACGCTCACCCAGGTTATGGTGGAGCGTTTCTGCGACATGAAGCGCTACTCCTGGACCGACAAGCCCAAGAAGTTCTAGTGAAGTCATGGGAAGCCCCAGTGGCATCATTGCGATATCAGCAACGTCGTACGGCGTGCCTTCGTCGATGGCGTCTGTAATTTCTCCCATGAATCGGGTCAGCAATCTATTCACAACGAAAGCGGGTGCATCCTTCACGATGACCATCGTCTTCTTTAATTCTTTTCCAATCGAAA